>Ga0207900_100045_pt1 | contig 124925 bp, 107 predicted proteins | sample LinPmetageLP39_FD_184052 | JGI IMG/M metagenome (GOLD analysis project Ga0207900, IMG submission 184052) | Marine viral communities from the Pacific Ocean - LP-39 (SPAdes) | ecosystem: Environmental > Aquatic > Marine > Oceanic | place: Pacific Ocean | collected 2010-06-14
AGACTGCTTTTGATTCAGCGATGCTCTTCAGTGAAGAGCATCTGAAAGCTTGATTTTTAACAGAGTATCTACATGGATGTACTCGTGGCGTGTCCTGGATGGGCACACCCGATCCCGGGGCGGGCGCTCTGGAGAGAAAGGTCTCTGGAATCCTGCCGGCCGGGAAAGCCGGCCTTTCGCTTGCAAGCAAGCTCCCACAAACCGAGCCTCGTAGAATGGTCCGGGCGGTATTCTGGCCCGGCACCTCGCCCTTGCTGGAGCATCCCGCTGCCCCCGGAAGGCGCCACCATTGCACCGCGTCTCCGATCCGGAGCGCCGAACACCTGAAGAACCAGGCCTCTGGCATCCTGCCGGGAGCTTCGCTCCCTTTCGCGGGCAGGGCCCGCTCCCACTAAGCCAAGACGATATTGGTTTCCCGGCTATCGCCTCTCTGGTATCATTTTATGCCATCCTGACGTCGCCCAGGCGTCCGAAATTCGGCCATCCCGTATTTATCGAAGAGAACCTTTGCCCACCCCGGCGGGCAAGGGTATTTTTTTGGAAGGCGTTCGGGCTCCCGCATGCGGGCGCGTTCAATCCATGACTTACTGGTGGGTGCATGGCACGTTTTATTTTTGTCACCGGCGGGGTGGTGTCCTCCCTCGGAAAGGGAATCACCGCGGCGTCGCTGGCTTCCCTGTTGGAAGCCCGTGGCCTGAAGGTCACCCTGATCAAGATGGATCCCTACATCAACGTGGATCCGGGCACCATGAGCCCCTATCAGCACGGCGAGGTGTTCGTCACCGAAGACGGCGCCGAGACCGACCTGGATTTGGGCCATTACGAGCGCTTTATCCGCACGCGCCTGTCCCGGCGCAACAGCTTCACCACCGGTCGCGTCTATCAGGACGTGCTGGATAAGGAGCGCCGCGGCGAGTACCTGGGCGCCACCGTGCAGGTGATCCCGCACATTACCGACGAGATCAAACTCAAGATCGAGCAGGGCGCCGGCGACGCCGACGTGGCGATTGTCGAAATTGGCGGCACCGCCGGCGACATTGAGTCGCTGCCGTTCCTGGAGGCGGTGCGTCAGCTGCGCGTGGAGCTGGGCTCCAGCCGCTCGTTGCTGGTGCACCTCACGCTGGTGCCCTATATCGCCTCCGCCGGCGAGATCAAAACCAAGCCCACCCAGCATTCCGTGAAGGAGCTGCGGTCCATCGGCCTGCAGCCGGACATTCTGGTGTGCCGGGCGGATCACCCGGTGCCGCAGGGCGCGCGCGAGAAAATCTCCCTGTTTACCAACGTGGAAGCACGGGCGGTGATTTCGGCGCCGGACTGCAAAACCATCTATCAGGTGCCGCGCGTGCTGCACGAGCAGGGCATGGACGACATCATCGTGGAGAAATTCCACCTCGAACTGCCGGCGCCGGATTTGAGCGAGTGGGACCGGGTAGTGGAAGCGCAGCTTAATCCGGATCGTCAGGTCACCATCGGCATGGTGGGCAAGTACATTGATCTGGCGGACGCCTACAAGTCGCTGAACGAAGCCTTGATGCACGCCGGCATCGCCACCCGGGCGAAGATCAATATCCGTTATATCGACGCCGAGGACATTGAGCGTGACGGCACCGCTGAGCTGGGCCAAGTGGACGCCATCCTGGTGCCCGGCGGCTTCGGCGACCGGGGCACCGAGGGCAAGATCGCGGCGATCCGTTACGCCCGTGAAAACAAGGTGCCTTACCTGGGTATCTGCCTGGGCATGCAATTGGCGGTGATCGAGTACGCCCGCCATGTGGCCGGCCTGACCGGTGCCCATTCCACCGAGCTCAAGCAGGACACGCCGGACCCGGTGGTGGCGCTGATCACCGAGTGGACCCGCGAGGACGGCAGCAAGGAGCTGCGGTCGGCAGCGTCGGACCTGGGTGGTACCATGCGCCTGGGCGGCCAGGAGTGCGTGCTGGTGGACGGCAGCGTGGCGGCCAAGTGCTACGGCGAGACGCACATTATTGAGCGTCACCGTCATCGCTACGAGGTCAACAACAACTACCTGGACAAGCTGCAAGAGGCCGGTCTGAAGATTGTCGGCCGCTCCCACGACGGTGAGCTGGTGGAAGTGATCGAGGTGGGCGACCATCCCTGGTTCGTGGCCTGCCAGTTCCACCCGGAATTCACCTCCACGCCGCGTGACGGCCACGGTTTGTTCAAGGGCTACGTGGAAGCGGCCCTGGCGGCGCACCGGACATCGTCCGCCATCTGAAGGAGTAGAGCATGCGGCACACCACCATCGAGCTGGGCGATCTGGCGTTCGCCAACGACCGGCCCATGGCTCTGTTCGGCGGCATGAACGTGCTGGAATCCCGCGACACCGCCCTGCGGGTGGCCGAGGCCTACGCCGAGGTCACCGGCAAGCTGGGCATGCCCTGGGTGTTCAAGGCCAGCTTCGACAAGGCCAACCGCTCGTCGCTGCACTCCTACCGGGGGCCGGGCCTGGAAGAGGGCCTGAAGATCTTTCAGGAGATCAAGGACACCTTCGGCTGCCCGGTGATCACCGATGTGCACGAGCCCTACCAGGCGGCGCCGGTGGCGGAGGTGGCGGACATCATCCAGCTGCCCGCCTTTCTGGCGCGCCAGACCGACCTGGTGGTGGCGATGGCCCGCACCGGCGCCATCATCAATATCAAGAAGCCCCAGTTCCTGGCACCCCAGGAAATGAAGCATATTCTGCACAAATGCGAAGAGGCCGGTAACGACCGGTTGATTCTGTGCGAGCGCGGCTCGTCGTTCGGCTACAACAACCTGGTGGTGGACATGCTCGGCTTCGGCATCATGAAGCAGTTCGGCTACCCGGTGTTTTTCGACGTGACCCACGCGCTGCAGATGCCCGGCGGGCGTTCCGATTCCGCCGGCGGCCGTCGCCAGCAGGTGGCCGAGCTGGGCCGCGCCGGCATCAGCCAGGGTATTGCCGGGCTGTTCCTGGAAGCCCATCCGGACCCGGATAACGCCAAGTGCGATGGCCCCTGCGCCCTGCGTCTGGATCGTCTTGAGCCATTCCTTACGCAGATGCAGACCCTGGATAATACCGTTAAGGCGTTTCCCGCCTTCGACAACCACTGAACCCGATTTCGTTTCTGGAGACCGTCTCCCATGTCCAAGATCGTTGACGTTAAGGCCCGCGAGATTCTTGATTCCCGTGGCAACCCCACCATCGAAGCCGATGTGATTCTGGAGAACGGCGAGCGCGGCAGCGCCTGCGCGCCGAGCGGTGCCTCTACCGGTTCCCGCGAGGCGCTGGAGTTGCGTGACGGCGACAAGAGCCGCTACCTGGGCAAGGGCGTGACCCGCGCCGTGGGCAACGTCAATTCGCAGATCCGTGAGCTGCTGGTGGGCCGCGACGCCGCCGATCAACGCGCTCTGGATCAGGCCATGATCGACGCCGACGGCACCGAGAACAAAGGCAACCTGGGCGCCAACGCGATCCTCGCGGTGTCCCTGGCCGCCGCCAAGGCCGAAGCCGAAGCCCAGAAAAAGCCGCTTTACGAATACATCTCCGATCTGCAGGACGACGACAACGAGTACTCCCTGCCGGTGCCGATGATGAACATCATCAACGGCGGCGAGCACGCCGATAACAACGTCGACATCCAGGAATTCATGATCCAGCCGGTGGGCGCGCCCACCGTGGCCGAGGCGATCCGCTACGGCGCCGAGGTGTTTCATGCCCTCAAAGGGGTACTGAAAAAGCGCGGTCTGAACACCGCGGTGGGTGATGAAGGCGGTTTCGCGCCGGACCTGCCCAGCAACGAGGCGGCGCTGGAAGCGATCATGGAAGCCATCGAGATCGCCGGCTACAAGGCCGGTGACGACATCACCCTGGCGCTTGATTGCGCGTCCAGCGAGTTCTACAAGGACGGCCAGTACGTGCTGGCCGGCGAGGACCGCAGCATGGACGCGGCCGGCTTCGCGGATTACCTGGCCGAGCTGTGCGACCGCTACCCGATCATCTCCATCGAAGACGGCATGGACGAATCCGATTGGGCTGGCTGGAAGACCCTTACTGAAAAGCTCGGTGATCGCATTCAGCTGGTGGGCGACGATCTGTTCGTCACCAACACCAAGATTCTGCAGCGCGGTATCGACGAGCACATCGCCAACTCGATCCTGATCAAGTTCAACCAGATCGGGTCGCTGTCGGAGACCCTGGACGCCATCAAGATGGCCAAGGACGCCGGCTTCACCGCAGTGATTTCCCACCGTAGCGGTGAGACCGCCGACACCACCATCGCCGACCTGGCGGTGGCCACCGCCGCCGGTCAGATCAAGACCGGTTCGCTGTGTCGCTCCGACCGGGTGGCCAAGTACAACCGGTTGATCCGCATCGAGGAGGAACTGGGCCGTGCCGCCTACAACGGGCGCAAAGAGTTCCGGTTCCTGGGCTGACGCCAGCATGGCCGGCCGTAGCGTTCCGTTCCCCGGCCCGGGTTTGGCGCCGCGGGGCGCGCGATGAAAGTGTCGCCCGCCCGCCAGGTGGTACTGGCCGTGCTGGCGCTGGTGCTGCTGGCGCTGCAGGCGCGGCTGTGGTTCGGCGAGGGCAGCCTGCGCCACGTGGCCAGCCTGGAGCGGCAGGTGGAAGTGCTCAACGAAAAGAACGCCGAACTGGCCGAGCGCAACCGCCTGCTGGCCGCCGACGTGCGCGACCTGAAAGAGGGCACCGAAGCGGTGGAAGAAATCGCCCGCAAGGATCTCGGCATGATCCGCGACGGCGAAACCTTTTTCCTGATCGTGGAACCCCAGCAGGACCCGGATCGTGACTGAGCGCCGCTCTCCATCTTTGTCATCCCCCTTATTCGCGGTGGTACCCGCCGCCGGTATCGGCGCGCGCATGGGCGCCGGCCTGCCCAAGCAGTACCTGACGTTGCAGGGGCGCACCCTGGCCGAGCATACCCTCGGTCGGTTGCTTGCCTTTGCGCCGCTGCAGGCGGTGGTGGTGGCGGTGGCCGCGGGCGACCCCTGGTGGCCGGAACTGGCGGTGGCCCGCCATCCCCGTGTGGCCACCGTTACCGGTGGCGACAGCCGCGCCCGTTCGGTGCTGGCCGGGGTGGCGGCGGTGCTGGAGCGGGCGCCAGACGCTCGGGTGCTGGTGCACGACATGGCCCGGCCACTGGTGCGGCTTTCCGATATTCAGGCGTTGCTCGATCACGGCGACCGGGGCGACGGGGTGATCCTGGCGCGCCCGGTCACCGACACCATCAAACAGGCGGACGCCGACACCCGCATCCGCGCCACCCTGGATCGGGCAACCATCTGGCGGGCGCTCACACCGCAGCTGTTCGACGCGCAACGTCTGCACGACGCCTTGCTCAGCGCCTTGCGCGACGATCCGCAGGTGATCACCGACGAAGCCTCGGCGCTGGAAGCGGTCGGCGCCCGCCCGGCGCTGGTGGCCGGCCACGCCGATAACATTAAAATCACCGTCCCGGAGGACCTGGCGCTGGCGCGCTTTTATCTCCGGGCCCAGGAAGAGGAAGGGCTGGCATGGCAATTCGTATAGGCCAGGGGTTCGACGTGCACGCCTTTTGCGATGGCGACCATGTGATGCTGGGTGGTGTGCGCATTCCCCACGAGCGCGGCCTGAAAGCCCACTCCGACGGCGACGTGGCGCTGCACGCGCTCGCCGACGCCTTGCTCGGCGCCCTGGCGCTGGGTGACATCGGCCACTACTTTCCCGACCACGACGAACGCTGGCGCGGCGCCGACTCCGCCGGTCTGCTGCGGGCGGTGATGGACGGCGTCAGCACCGCCGGCTGGCGGATCGGCAACCTGGACCTGACGGTGATCTGCCAGGCGCCCAAACTGGCCGATCACATTGCGCCCATGCGGCGGCGCATCGCCGGCCTGCTGGATTGCAGCATGGAGCAGGTATCGGTGAAAGCCACCACCACGGAGCGGCTCGGTTTCACCGGCCGGGGCGAGGGCATCGCCGTGCAGGCGGTGGTGCTGCTCACCCACGAGGGCCAATGAGCCGCGAAGCGGACACGTCAGCGCCGCTGCCGGCCACGCCCGCCGCCCACGGCGGCCCGTTTGGCAGCGCGCTGCTGCGCGCCGGTTTCGAGGATTTCCGCGTCACCGAGATCATGAACGTGGTCCCGGAAGGCGAGGGCGAGCACCTCTGGCTGGAGATCGAAAAAACCGACTGGAACACCGAGGACGTCGCCTTGTGGCTGGCCAAGCAGGCCGCTATCCACCGCCTTTCCGTGGGCTACAGCGGCCTCAAGGACCGCCGCGCCGTGACCCGCCAGTGGTTCAGTCTGCATCTGCCCGGCAAGCCGGACCCGGACTTCGCCTGGCCGCCGGGGCTTATTGCTCTTCAGGCAGGTCGACATCGGCGCAAGCTGAATCGGGGCACCCACCGGGGCAACCGTTTCGAGATCGTGCTGCGCGAGCTGGACGTCGACCGCGAGGCCCTGGAGCGCACCTTGCATACCCTCTCCGAACGTGGCGTTCCCAATTACTTCGGCGAACAGCGCTTCGGCCGGGGCGGAGGCAACTGGCAGCGCGGCCAGGCGTGGCTGTTGGGCGGCGAAGCGCCGCGCAAGCGGTCGCTGCGCGGTATTTGGTTGTCGGCGGTACGCAGCGGCCTGTTTAATCGGGTTCTGGCGGAGCGGGTGCGTGAAGGCGTTTGGGATCGGCCCCTGGACGGCGATATCCTGCAGCCCCGTGACAGCCGCGGTCTGTTCGAGGCCGACCAGGACGTTACCGCCAGCGAACGGGTGGCCGCCGGCGAGGTGCATCCCACCGCCCCTTTGCCGGGGAAGGCGGGCATGGCATCATCGGCGGCTTGTCGGCAACTGGAAGCGCGCGCTTTGAGCGGTTGCGACGCCCTGATCGAGGCGCTCGCCGGGGAAGGGGTGGACGCGGCACGCCGGGCGACGCGGCTACCGGTGAATGGCCTACAATGGGCTTGGGGCGCCGGCGACGTGCTGACGCTGGAATTCGATCTGGCCACCGGCGCGTTCGCGACCACGGTGCTCGCCGAGTTGGTGGAAACACGTGCGCCGGGCAACGACAACTAAAAGCGCATGATTATTGGGGATGCATGAACACACATGAACACTGAGCTGCGCGGTATTGGCATGACGTCGGCACGAACGCGGGAACGGTTGATCAGCCGCCTGCGGGAGTCAGGCATCAAGGACGAGCGCGTCCTTGAGGTGGTCCGCAACACCCCCCGCCATCTGTTTATCGACGAGGCCCTGGCGCACCAGGCCTACGACGATACCGCCTTGCCCATCGGTTACGGCCAGACCATCTCCCAGCCCTGGGTGGTGGCGCGCATGACCGAGCTGCTGATCGCCGACCGGGTGCCGCCCAAGGTACTCGAGATCGGCACCGGCTGCGGCTACCAGACCGCCGTGCTGGCGGCGCTCTGCGAGCAGGTGCATTCGGTGGAGAGGATTCGCCCGCTGCAGGACCAGGCCCGCCGCCGGCTGATCAGCCTGGGCATGGCGCGGGTGCAGCTGAAGCACGCCGACGGCGGCTTTGGCTGGAAAGCGGCCGCGCCCTTCGACGGCATCCTGGTGGCCTGCGCGCGGCCGGATATTCCCAAGGAACTGCTTGAGCAACTGGCCGACGGCGGCCGGCTGGTGATGCCCGTGGGCGACCGGGTGCAGAAGCTCACCGTGGTGGAACGTCACGGCGACGAGATCAGCACCCGCGCTCTGGATACGGTGCGCTTCGTGCCGTTTCAACGGGGCGTGCAATGAGCGGGCTCTGGCGTCCCGGCGTGTTCCTGCGGGGCATGGCCATGGGCGCCGCGGATGTGGTGCCGGGGGTATCCGGCGGCACGTTGGCGTTGATCACCGGCATCTACCAGGAACTGATCGATTCCCTGGGCGGCATCGGCCCGCGTCTGCTGGGCGTGTGGCGGCGCGAAGGTTTCGTGGCGTTCTGGAAAGCCGGCAATTTTACCTTCCTTTGCACGCTTTTGGCGGGAATCCTCACTAGCATTGCGCTACTGGCCCGGCTGATTGGCTGGTTGTTGGCGCATCACCCGGTGCCGGTATGGGCGTTTTTCTGTGGCCTGATTCTGGCCAGCATCGTGATGGTGCTCAAGCCGCTGCGCCGACGTGGCCTGTCCCAGGGTGTCGCCTTTCTGGTCGGCACCGTGTCGGCGGCGCTGATCGCTGTGGCGCCCGGGCTGGGCGCCTACCCGGTGTCGCCGCTGATCTTTTTCTTCGGCGGCGCCCTGGCGATTTGCGCGATGATTCTGCCGGGCATTTCCGGCAGTTTTATTCTCTTGTTGCTGGGGCTGTACCCCGCGGTGCTGGCCGCGGTGGAGCAGGGCGACTGGCCCTTGCTGCTGGCGTTCATGGCCGGCTGCGCCTGCGGGCTACTGGCGTTCGTGCGGCTGTTGAAATGGCTGCTGGAGCGCCACCACGACACCGTGATGGCGTTGCTCGGCGGTTTTATGGCCGGCTCCCTGGTGAAGCTTTGGCCCTGGCGGTTGAGTGTGGAAGGCGGTGTTGGCGACCGCTGGCTGTGGCCGGCGGAATACGCTCGCGCGGTGCAGGGCGCCAGTGACCTGCTCGCGGCTCTGGTGATGATGGCGGTGGGTCTGGTGTTGGTGTGGTTACTTTCTTTCGCCGCGCCCGGGCATAATGAGGTCACTAAAACGGACGAGTAACCTTTTGCGTGTTTTGCTCTCCACATTGTTGTCGTTGTGCCTGTGCGGCTGCGCGGTCGGAAACCCGCCGCCGGTGGTGGATATCTATCAGCGCGACAACAAAGCCAGCAAGGTGACTTCAGGAAGCCACCGGGTGGCGCGCGGCGAAACCCTGTATTCCATCGCCTGGCGCTACGGCTGGGATTACCGGGCCCTGGCCGAGGCCAACGACATCGGCGCGCCGTATACCATCTACCCTGGCCAGACCCTTTCTTTCGCCGGCGGCCCCAAGCAGGCTACCCGGCCGTCCCGCCCGGTCGCGTCGTCGAGCGGCGCCGCCACCAAGCCATCGTCCTCGTCTTCCGGCGCCGCCCGCGCGGAACTGGCACCCCCGCCGGCCCCGAAACCCAAGCCCAGCGCCAGCACCGGGCCGGTGAACTGGCAATGGCCGGCCGCCGGCGAGGTGCTGGAGCGTTTCTCCAAAGCTTCCGGGGGGCGCCGGGGTATCACCATCGGCGACCGCGAGGGCAGCCCGGTACGGGCCGCCGCGGATGGCCGGGTGGTCTATCGCGGCAGCGGCCTCACCGGCTACGGTAACCTGCTGATCGTCAAGCACAATGACCGCTGGCTGAGCGCTTACGCGCATAACAGCAGCCTGTTGGTCAAAGAAGGCGACCGGGTCAGCGCCGGTGACAAGATCGCCACCATGGGCGCCAGCGGCACTTTCCGCACCCAGCTTCACTTTGAGATTCGCAAGGACGGCCAGCCGGTGGACCCGCTCGCCGTGCTGCCGAACCGGTCCTGATATGAACGCCGACAGCGAACATCAACACCGCCGTCTTCTGACCCTGGCCGCCAGTGCCTCGGTGGCGACCGCTCTGGTATTGATCGCGGTGAAAACCGTGGCCTGGATGATGACCGGCTCGGTGAGCCTGCTGGCGTCGCTGGTCGACTCGGTGATGGATTCCCTGGCGTCGCTGATGAACTTCGCCGCGATTCGTTATTCGCTGGTGCCCGCCGACGACGAGCACCGCTTCGGCCACGGCAAAGCCGAAGCGCTGGCCGGCCTCGGCCAGGCGGTGCTGATTGGCGGCTCGGCGCTGTTCCTGCTCAAGGAAGCCGTGCTCAAGCTGATCGAGCCGGCACCGTTGGAGGCCACCACCCTGGGCGTCGGGGTGATGGTGTTCTCGATCCTGCTCACCGCCTTGTTATTGGTGCTGCAGCGCTATGTGGTGCGGCGCACCGGCTCCACCGCCATCGACGCGGACGCGCTGCACTATCTGTCCGATCTGGCGGTCAACATGGGTATTATTTTCACCCTGATCGTGGCCGGCTACGGTTTCGAGGAGATCGACGGTATCGTCGGTCTGGCGATCGCGCTTTATATTCTCCGCTCGGCTGGGAAAATCGGTTGGGACTCCGCCCAGCTGCTGCTCGATCGGGAGCTGCCCGGCGAGGTGCGTGATGTGATCAGCACGGTGGTCGCCGAGCACGAGGAGGCTCTGGGTTTCCACGACCTGCGCACCCGCCAGTCCGGGCGCACCCAGTTTATCCAGCTGCATGTGGACATGGACCAGAACCTGCCACTGCGCGAGGCCCACGACCTCGGCGAGCGCATCCGTGCCGGCATCGTGGCGCACTACCCAACGGCGGAAGTGATCATCCACCACGATCCCGTCGCTGAACGCCCCCACGTGCCCATCGACGAGCACGATTAGCGTCTATTTTGGGGTGGGGCCCTCCAGCTGGGCCCCGGGTCATGGCACGGATTGTGCGAGCGGGCCTCGCCCGCGAAAGGGAGCGTAGCTCCCGGCAGGATGCCAGAGACTTTTCTCTCCAGAAAGCCCGCACCGGGATCGGGTGTGCCCGTCCAGGACACGCCACCATTGCACCGCGTCTCCGATACGGAGCAACGGAAACTGGAACAGAAAAGTCTCTGGGATCCTGCCGGCCGGCTTTGCCGGCCTTTCGCTTGCAAGGCAAGCTCCCACAGCCCGCTCCCACCAGGACCAACGGGCCGGGATATTACTCCGCCATATTGGTGGTCGGGCCGGCGCGCAGCTTGGGTTTGACGCTCATCAGCAGTGCCGGCAGCAGGGTCAAGTTGCTGAGCAGCGCCACCAGCATCGCCAGGCCGGTGAGCAGCCCGAAGTAGACCGTCGGATTGAAGTTCGACAGCGATAGAATCGAGAAGCCGGCGATGATCACCAGGGAGGTGTAGTACATGGCCTTGCCGATAGAACCGTGGCACCGGCGCACGGTAGCCCGGTAATCGCCGTCACGGGGCAGCTCCTCGTGGAAGCGGTGCACATAGTGGATGGTGTCGTCCACGGCGATACCGATGGTGATGGCGGTGATGGTGATGGTCATCAAATCCAGCGGCAGCCCGATCCAGCCCATCAGCCCCAGCACCGAGGCGGCGCTCACCAGGCTCGGCACCATGCTGATCAGCGCCACCGGCAGGGAACGGAACAGCACCAGCAGCATCAGCATGATCGCCGCGAACACATAGCCCAGGGTTTTGATCTGCGAATCGAACAGGCTTTGCAGCATGTTGTTGTAGAGCACCATGGCGCCGGTGAGGTGCAGTTGCTCGGGCTGCAGGTCGAATTTTTCCAGCATGTCGGTGCGGATCTGTTCCAGCAGCTGGTTGCGGTTGAGCCCTTGGTGGGAGTCGACCACGCGCACGCTGATGCGGATCTGCCGACCGTCGTCGGATAGATAGGGGCTGACCAGCTGCGAGCGCAGGTCGTCGGGGATGAAGCTGGCGAGCAGCATCAGCTGCACGTAGCTGAGCGGGCCGTCGTTGATTTTCTTGGCCACCTCGTAGGTGGTGGCGATGGACAGCACCTTGCCGGTCTCCGGCAGGGATTCCAGGTAGCGCTCCATCTCAATAATGCGGTCCAGCCGTTGGGGGGTGTACCAGTAGGCGCCTTTCAGGTTGGGGCCGTCGCTGGCGCGGGCCTGGCCGGAAGAGCCACCGGCGGCGAAGGGGTCGTCGCCGGCGGGTTCGCCGAAGCCGTCATCGCCGGAAGCGAAGGGGTCGTCTTCCACCGCGCCGAAGCCGTCGGCGCCGTTGCCAGTGCCACCATCGTCGGCGAATGGGTCCGCTTCCACCGCGCCAAAGCCATCGTCGCGCGCGGCCGTGTCGGCGCTGTCGCGTTGCGTGGCGCGCGGGGCGTTGTCGGTATTTTCCTCGGGGGCATCAATGACGATATCCAGTGGTGTGGTGCCGCCCAGCTTGCGGTCAATCTGCAGCATGCCCTGATAGATCTCGGTGTCTTCCTGGAAGTAGTCGATAAAGCGGGTTTCCACCGTTAGGCGAGTCATGCCCCAGACCGCGCCGATCAGCACCAGCCCGGTGAGCACCAGCAGCGGCAACCGGCCCCGGTCGGCGAAGCCGGCGAAGGCGAGGGTAATGCGGCGGGTGAAGTCCCGGCCCTGGCGCGGCCGGCCCGCCGCCAGCGGCGCCAGCAGGGCGGGGAACAGCAGAAAGCAGGTCACCAGCGCGACGCCGATGCCGATGGTCATCATCCAGCCGAAGTCGATCACCGGGCGGATGTCGCTGATCACCAGCGAAGAGAAACCGACCATGGTGGTGAGCACCATGTAGATGCTCGGCCGCATCATGTGCGCGGCGGTTTCCTTGAGCAGCCAGCTCTGATCGGCGTCCGGGTTCTCTTCGTGCAGTTCCCGGTAGCGCACCGTCAGGTGAATGGTGATCGACATGGTAATGATCAGCAGCAGCGACAGGTAGTTGCTGCTGATCACCGTCACCTTCCAGTCCATCCAGCCGAGCCAGCCGGTGACCACCAGGGCGGTCACCGCGCAGCAGGCCAGCGGCACCACCACCCAGCGCGGGCGGCGGAAGATCAGAAACAGGGTGAGCACCAGGAAGATCAGCACGCCAACGCCGAACACTTTCAGGTCGGAGCTGATAAAGCGGATCATGTCCGAGGCGATCATCGGCACACCGCCCAGGAACAGCTGCGCCTGGTCGCGGTAACCGTCCATGATGCCGCGTATTTCGCGCACTTCTTCCTGGGTGCGCGCCTGCACTTGGCTGTGGTATTCGCTGAACTCGGCGGCGACCCGTTCCAGCTCCTCGGCTTCCCGGTCGCTCAGCTCGCCGGCGCGCTCCTGGTCACGCAGGGCGTTGCGGCGGTTGAGCAACTGATAGTAGCGCTCGTCGCGTTCGAAGGTGAGCAGCAGGGCGGTGGTGCGGCCGTCATCGCTGACCAACAGGTCCTCATAGAGCGGATTCACGTCGGTGAATTCGCGCTTCGCCATCGCCAGATCCACGCCCGGGTCGCGCAGCGTGCGGTAGCCATCGGACAGGTCGGTGAACGCGACCTTGGGGCTGAACAGCAGTGGCACGTCCAGGAAACTGTAGACCGAACCCACCCGGTCCACGCTTTTCAGTTCGTCCTGCAGCGCCTGGATGTGCCGCAGGGTGTCCGGCTGAAACAGCGGCCGCTCCTTGGGGGTGTAGGTGACGACCACGAAGTCGCTGCCGCCATACTGTTTGGCGACTTCCCGGTAGTACGCCAGCGCCTGGTCGTTTTCCAGCGTCAGGGATTCCGCCGACGCATCCAGTTTGAAATCGGTGGCCTGCCAGGCGGCGACAGCGCACAGGGCGCCCACCGCGGCAAGCCAGAACAGGGGGTGGCGAAGAACCAGCCGGCAATAGGCGCGAAACAATCGAGACGTCATCAAGGATCCCTAGAACATGGCGGCGAATTCGCGGGCGAAACGCTGGTCGAAACGATGGATCAACCGGCCCGCGGGTAACGTCAGCAGGGTCATCAGCCCTTCGGACCATTCCTCCTGATGCACCCGACAGCCCCCCTCACCATCGTCGATAAAGGTGAAACGGTGCGTGATGCTGGCCATGGGCAACTCCAGCCCCCAGGCGATGGACTCGTTTTCCCGGTATTCCTGGATACGCACCACCACCGGCGCTGGCGGTAGACGCGGCAGGTCGGCCACGAACAGCAGTGCGGCGCCCTCGCGCCACTCACCGCCGAACAGCCGCGCGTGGCGGACCACGGAGCACCAGTCCGCCCAGCCGCTGACCTGGCTGAACAGGGAAAACGCCTGGCGCCGTGACGCCTGGGTCTCGGTGACTTCGTCGATGAAGTAACGTTTGAGCATCTAATCCTCGTGACGGGCTGGCCGTGACAGTGTGTGGCTGGCGTGTGCGTGCCGGGGATAAGAGTACCCATCCTGGCGCCGCGTCACCAGTTCCGGCGCGGGTGGGATCGGGCCATTCGCCTTTGGTCTGCTTGACCGCGGGCAAAGCGCTGCCTAGCGTCGACAAAAAAAGAACAAAAGGAATGCATCATGGTGGCTCAATTGCTGCCGGCAGACACCGTTCCAGGTCTGCTGGAAATCGTCCTGCGCGGCTACCCTGACAGGGAAGCGCTGTTACGGCTGGCCGGGCTGGACACGGATACCGTCGCCGGGGTCGACGGTTACCTTACCTCCGCGCAACTGGACACACTGCTCGGCACCGCCTTGGTGCAGGCCGGGGACCCGTTAATCGGGCTGCGCGTGGGGCGCGGCAATCATTACCGTGACCTGGGGCCGCTGGGCGCGTTGATGGCCGCCTCCGAGACCCTGGAGCAGGCGTTGCTGGTGTTGCTGCGCTATCGCGAACTGATGCTGCCGTATCTGGCACTGGTGCTGCACCGCGAAGAGCACCAATGCACCCTGACCGTGGGCGGCGGTGAGGCGCTTGCCGTTGCGCGAACCCGGGCCCACAACGACCTTTTGGTGGCCGCCCTCGTCGCCCTGGGGCGGTCGTTGCTGGGCGGGCGGATGCTGATTCAGCGGGTGACGTTCCGCCATCCTTGCCCGCCCGCCGAGCAGCTTGCCGAGTATCGCTCCTTTTTCGGTTGCGGGCTTGATTTCGGTCAGCCGGCCAACGCTCTGGTGTTCTCTCCAGCGTTGCTTGGGCAAAACCTGCCGGCCGTGGACGCCGCCCGTAAGCGTGACCTGGAGCGAGCGGCGGACGTTCACTTGCAGGCGCTGAGGCGGGCCGGCGGTGTCACCGGGCAGGTGGTCGAGCAGTTGCACGCCGGGTTGGGGCAAGGGCCGCTGACCGTGCAGGTGGTCGCCGACCGGCTGGAGATGACCGCACGCACTCTGCAGCGCCGGTTACACGACGAAGGCGTTCAGTTCGCGCGCCTGCGCGACCAGGTGCGCATGGAGTACGCCTGCCGGCGGTTGCGCCACGGCCATTGCGACATGCCGGATCTCGCCCGCCGTTTGGGGTTTTCCGACATCGCTAATTTCTACCATGCGTTCCGGCGCTGGACCGGTTGCGCGCCCGGCGCTTATCGAAAAAACCAGGCCAGGCCCACGGAGTGAGCGCGGTTTTCGCGACGGCGCCGCTCTCTTACCATAACGCCATGATAACCAGTGAACGGATTCAGGCCGCCCTGGCGGCCCGGCATGGCCTGGCGGCGCGGGACTGCCGGGTCGATGCCCTGGGTGGCGGCGACACCGGCGCCACGTTTCAGGTCGAGTTGAAGGGCCGGCCCGGCTTTCTCAAATGGCTGCCGGGCGGCGATGCCCTGGACGCGGAGGCGGACGGCCTGTCCGCGTTGGCGGCGGCGATACGGGTGCCCGAGGTGCTCGATCACGACCGCCTGGCCGGAGGCCAGGCCCTATTGCTGGAGTGGTTGCCGCTGGCGGCGCCGGGCGAGGCGTTCTGGCCGGCTTTCGGCCGTGCCCTGGCGGCGTTGCACGACGTGGCGGGCGAGCGATTCGGCTATCACCGTGATAACTGGATCGGCGCCAACCCGCAACGCAATACCCCGGACACGGACTGGTCGCGTTTTTTCGTCGAACAGCGGTTGATGCCGCAACTGCGCTGGGCCCGCGACCGGGGCCTGGGCTCCGCCGTTGCCCAGCGAGTGGAACGGGTGATGGCAGCGGCACCGGCCTGGTTGGAAGGGCAGGCAATCCGTCCGGTGCTGGTGCACGGCGACCTGTGGCGCGGCAATGTCGGCACCCTGGCGGGGGACCGGCCGGTGGTGTTCGATCCGGCGGTGTACTACGGCCACGCCGAGGTCGACCTGGCCATGCTGTCGTTGTTCGGTCGGGTGCCGGAGACGTTTTACCGCGCCTATGGGAAAAACCCGGGGGACGAGAATTTTCAGCATCGCAGCCGGCTTTACAACCTGTATCATTTGCTCAACCACTTCAATCTGTTCGGCGGTGGCTACACTGGCGCCGTGTCGGACAGCGCCACCGCCTTGCTGCGTTACTGAGATTGCCGATGCACATCGTCGCCGACGAAAACATGCCCGCCCTGGACGATTTCGAACGCCTGGGCCGGGTAACCCGGGTGGATGGGCGGCGTCTCAAGCGCGCCGACCTGCGCGATGCGGACATCCTGCTGGTGCGCTCGGTGACCCCGGTCACCGAGTCCTTGTTGGCGGGCACGCCGGTGCGGTTCGTGGGGTCCGCCACCATCGGTACCGACCATGTGGATCTGGCGGCCCTGGACCGGCTGGGTATCGCCTTCGCCTGCGCCCCCGGTTGTAATGCCCGGGCGGTGGCCGAATACGTTTTGCAGGCGCTGCTGATGGCGAGCCGCCACCATGGGCGCTCCTTGCGCGGCAGCACCGTGGGCGTGATCGGCCTGGGTAATGTGGGGGGGCTGGTGGCGTCCTGGTTGCGCGCGCTGGGCGTGGCGGTGCTCGGTTGCGATCCGCCGCTGGCCCGCGCCGGCCGGGTGCCGTCGGTGCCCCTGGACGAAGCGCTGGCGGCGGACGCGATCAGCCTTCATGTGCCGCTGATCCAGCGGGGCGGAGAGGCCACCCAGCATTTGCTCGACAAGACCCGGTTAGCGGCGCTCCACCACGGCCAGACGTTGATCAACACCTGCCGGGGGCCGGTGATCGATAACCAGGCCCTGGCCCGTCGTCTGGCCTCGGGCGACGGCCCTCTGACTTTTCTGGACGTGTGGGAAGGAGAGCCAAGGCTTGATCCGGACCTGCTGGAGCGGGCTTTTATCGGTTCGCCTCATGTGGCCGGTTATAGCGTCGAAGGCAAGCGGCTGGGCAGCGCCATGCTCTACGAGGCCTGGTGCCTTTGGCAGGGCGAGCCGAGGCCCGCCGGGGAGAGGCCCTCGTCGCCGCGGGCACTGACTCAGGACGTCGAAGACGAAAGCCAGTTGCTGGCGCTTTTACGGCATGCCCACCGGTTACCCGAGGACGATCAGCGGCTGCGGCGCAGTTTGCGCGAGAGCGACCCGGGTGCCGCCTTCGATCAGTTGCGCAAGCAATACCCACCCCGACATGAACTGCATCACTGGCGCCATCAGGGTAAGGTGGCGCCGTCGCTTCAGGCGTTGGTCAGCCTGCTTTTCGAGTCGGACGCTTCGGGTAGCGCCAGGCCTGTTCCAGCTCTTCACAGGCCCGCAGGATCATCGCCTCGGTGATGGGGATTTCGCGGCCCTGGGCGTCGAGGATGGCGGCGCCGTGGAAGTCCGCGCCACGGGGCGTTTGTGAATAGGACAGGCAGCTCATGCTAAGGTCTCCGGCGTTGCGACCCGGCCATTGTTATAAAGAGACATGATCGTTTTATGACAAACATCGAGAATCGTCTGGTTCTGGGCGTGCTGGTTAACCCGTTCGCCGGCGTGGGCGGTGCCGTGGGCCTGAAAGGCAGCGACGGACGCGACACCCGCGAAGAGGCACTGCGACGCGGCGCCACGCCCATGGCGGTGGGCCGCATGACCCGCGCGCTGACCGGTCTGGCCGCGCGGACCGCACGGCTGGAGGTGCTCACCTGGGGCGGCGCCATGGGCGAGGACAGTTGCCAGGCCGCCGGCCTCCCGGCGCGCGCGCTCGGCGAGCCGCCATCGCCCAGCGAAGCCGATGACACCCGCCGCGCCGCGCGCGCCCTGGTCGATGCCGGGGCACAACTGCTGCTGTTCGCCGGCGGTGACGGCACCGCGCGGGATCTGGTTGACGCCTTGGGCGATAAAGACGTGCCGGTACTGGGCGTGCCGGCGGGCTGCAAGATGCACTCCGCGGTTTATGCCATTAACCCGGAAGCCGCCGGTGAGTTGCTGGCGGACTTAGTGGACGGCGGTCTGGTGGCGCTGCACGAGGCCGAGGTGCGCGACATCGACGAAGACGCCTTCCGGGCCGGACGGGTCCAGGCGCGCCACTACGGCGACCTGAACGTGCCCGCCGAGGCCCGTTATCTGCAGCAAGTAAAATGCGGCGGCCGCGAGGTGGAAGATCTGGTGGTCACTGAGATCGCCGCCTGGGTAATCGATACCCTGGAGCCGGACACCTACTACCTGGTGGGCTCGGGCTCCACCGTGGCGGTAGTGATGGAGCAGCTGGGGCTGCCCAACACCTTGCTGGGCGTGGACATCATCCGGAATGAGGAAGTGGTGGCCGCCGATGTGGGCGCCGCGCAAATACTGGAGGTGATCGGTGACGCGCCGGCCCGGGCACTGCTGACCGTGATCGGCGGCCAGGGCCATCTGTTTGGGCGCGGCAACCAGCAATTCAGCCCGGCGGTGATCCGGCACCTGGGGAAGGACCGCATCAATATTCTTGCCAGCCGTACCAAGCTGGGCACCCTGGAAGGGCGCCCACTGGTGGTGGACACCGGTGACGCCGAGCTCGACCGGTCCCTATGCGGGCTCTGGCCGGTGATCAGCGGCTACGAAGACACTCTCTTGTACCGCGTCGCTACCGACGCGGGTTATCGCTAGCGCCGAACCTCTCTACGAAGCTGGGGTTTGTGGGAGATTGCCTTGCAAGCGAAAGGGTGGCTTTAGTCACCCGGCAGGATCCCAGAGGCCTTTCTATTACGCTTCTAGAGATGTCTCTGGGATCCTGCCGGCCGGCTTTGCCGGCCTTTCGCGGGCATGGCCCGCTCCCACAAGGCCCGCTCCTACCCGACCTACCCGTAGCGTTTTTCGGTGAGCGCCTGAATCCGGTCGTCCAGCGGCGGGTGCGAGCGGAACAGGGCGGCCAGACCATGGCGCACGCCGCTGTTGATGCCGAAGGCGACCAGCGAGTCCGGCATCTGGTTGGGCACCTCGTACTCCGCCTTCAGGCGCTGCAGGGCGCTGACCATGTCGCGGCGGTCTGCCAGTTGCGCGCCAGCCACGTCGGCGCGGTATTCCCGGCGCCGCGAGAACCACATCACGATGGTGCTGGCGGCGATGCCGAAGATGATCTCGGCGATGAACACCACGATGTAATAGCCGAAGCCCAGGCCGCCACCGCCGTCGCGGCGCATAAAGCTGTCCACCACCGAGCCGACCACGCGGGCGGCGAAGATCACGAAGGTGTTCACCACGCCCTGGATCAGGCTCAGGGTGACCATGTCGCCGTTGGCCACGTGACCGATTTCATGGGCCAGCACGGCGCGCACTTCCTCCGGGCGGAAGCGTTGCAGCATGCCCTGGGAGACCGCCACCAGGGCATTATTCTTGTTCCAGCCGGTGGCGAAGGCGTTGGACTGCTGGGCCGGAAAAACAGCCACTTCCGGCATCCCGATGCCGGCTTTTTCAGACAGCTCACGCACCGTATCCAGCAGCCATTTCTCGCCGCTGTTGGAGGGCTGTTTGATGATCTGTGCCCGGGTCGACCATTTGGCCATGGGCTTGGATATCAGCAGCGAAATGAACGAACCGGCGAAGCCGAATACGGCGCTGAAGATCAGCAGGTTGCCCAGATCCAGCCCGGTGCCGCTTTGCGCCAGATAGGAATTCACACCCAGCAGGCTGAGCGTAATGCTGGCCACCACGATCACCGCCAGGTTGGTAAGCAAGAACAGCGCGATGCGCATCATTGAGGTCGATCTCCAAAACCAAAAGGACGTTGTCAAACCGATCGTTAAATGGGGGCGTCGCGGTTGTCTTCAAGCGCCCCGGCGGCGATACTCGCCGGTTTCCATCGGTCCTTGATGCGCATGCCTTCCCCCGATTCGATAGACCTGCTCAGCCCCTTTCTGGTTCCCCCGCAGGATGGCCGTCACCGGCTTTTTCACGGCCGCGGCAAGACGCTGCCTGGCTGGGAAGGCCTCACCCTGGACCGGTTCCCGCCGGTGCTGGTGGCGACCCTGTTCGACGATTACGACGCGGCCACGCTGGCGGCGTTGGAGCAGCGTCTTGGCGAGGCGCTGGCGGCGCTGGGTTGCGACACCCTGGTGTTTCAGCACCGCCACCGCCGGCCGGCGGTCACCGAGGTGCGGCGGGGGGCACTGCCGGAGACCAGCTGGGCGGAGGAGGCCGGCTTGCGCTACCGCCTTGATTTCCAGCGCGGCCAGAACCTGGGCTTTTTCGCGGATATGGCGCCGGGGCGGGCCTGGTTGCGGGAACGGTCCCAGGGCAAGCGGGTACTTAACCTGTTCAGTTTTACCGGTGCGTTTTCGGTGGCGGCGCTGGCCGGTGGCGCCCGCTCGGTGGTCAACATCGACCTGTCCCGGCCGGCGCTGGCGCTGGGCCAGGAAAACCAGAACGCCAACGGTTTCGCCGACGCCCAGGTGCATTATCTGCCCCATAATGTGTTTCGAAGCTGGAAGAAGCTGCATGCCCTGGGCCGCTACGATCTGATCGTGGCGGACCCGCCCAGCGCCCAGAAGGGCAGCTTTCTGGTGGAGCGGGATTACCCCAAGGTACTGGACCGGTTGAGCAAGCTGCTGGCACCGGAAGCGGAGCTGCTGCTGTGCCTGAACGCGCCCTGGCTGCCGGCGGGCTGGCTGCGCCAGCAGGCGGCGGAGCGGCTGCCCGGCGCCACCTTCGAAGGCCAGTTGCCCGGTGCGCCGGGTTTCGACGAGGCCGCCGAGCCGGCGCTCAAGGCGTTGGCGTATCGCTATCAGCGGCCGGCGCCTTGAGCGGTTTCAAAGGGTTACCGAACCGGGCCCGGAACGCCTGGCCGATTTCCTGGGCGCCGATGTAATTGAGGTGGCTCTCATCCCGGTACAAGGGGATGCCGTCCAGCACCGTCTGGCAGCGCTGTGCATTGCACAGCACGCGGCTCGGGTCGATCCATTCCACGCTCGGATAGCGGGCCTCCACGGCGCGCTGGAACCGGCTGAAGTCGCGTTGTTGGGCGGCGACATCGGCGGCGTCGATGGTGCAGTCTTTCAGGCCCTTTAACCGGCACTGCGCATGGGTATCAGAGGGCAACTCCGGCACCCCTTCCAGCACCACCACCCGGTGGCCCTGGTCGAGCAGCCAGTCGATGCTCTCCATAAAGTAATCGTGGAACGCGCTCGAGCGCAGGTAGGACCGCCACCACGCGGAGATAAACACCGTCATCGGTTGCTGCTTGAGGTACTCGGTGAGAGCCCGGTTGCGGAGGGTCTTCTCGTCATCGCCGGGAAACGCCTCTTTGGTCAGTTCGCCGGGCATGAAGGGCGTGGAGGCCTGGGTGATCAGCAACAGGGAAAGATCGGTGCTTTCCAGGAAGACCTGCATGAAGCCGATCAGCGCAATCGCGTGGGAATCGCCGATCAGCACGCTGTCCGGCCGCTCACCGGCGCCCAGGGGCTGGCCGAACAGGCAGGCCTCGTCACGTACGAAATCCCGAGGGGGGCCTTTAAAGCAGGGCTCGTGCACGTCAGCACTGTCGTTTTGCACGATGATCTCGTAGAGGTCGCGGCGTTCCTCGGGGATACGGAAGCTGAGATCGTCGGCAATGCGGATGGTGGACTGGATCGCCCAGACCGTCAGCAGGGGTACAAACAGCAGAATTGTGAAGGCGTGCTTGAGGTTCCAGGGGCGGCGCCGTAGTGGGTTTTCCACCCACTTGTGGCCCAGCCAGGAGGCCAACAGTACCGCTGCGAACAGGCCCAGACGAATCGGCCAGGTCAGGTCGATGAGCTGGTAGTGCAACAACGCTACCGGCGGCCAATGCCACAGGTACAGCGAGTAGGAGAGCCCGCCCAGGAACACCATCACCGGTAGGCTGAGCAGGCGGGCGGTGACCGTGTTCGGTTGCGCCAGCCCGGCCTGAATCACCATCGCCGTGCCCAGCGTCGGCCATAGGGCGTTAAGCCCGGGAAACGGGTCGTTGCTGGTGAGGAGCACGGCGGTGGCGAGGATCATCGCCACCCCGGCGACCGCCAGGCCTTCCGCTTGTCTGGGGCCCGGGGCAGGCAGGCGGTGACCGTAGAGGGCCACGCCGGCCCCCAGCATGAATTCGAACAGCCGCGCCGGCGGCAGATAAAACGCCGCCTTGGGATGGCTGTAGGCCAGGTACACGGACAGCAGCAGGGCGGCCACCAGCAGGGCCAGGAACACCCTCGGCGAGCGGGTCAGCCGACCGCTGCGCCAGGCCCACAGTGTCGCCGCCGGCCACAGCAGGTAGAACTGCTCCTCCACCGCCAGTGACCAGGTGTGCAGCAATGACAGGCTGCGCGTTTCCGGGGCGAAATATTGGCTCAGCTCGGCGAAATAGTAGAGGTTGCTGACCCCCATCAGCGAGGCCAGCCAGCTCTTCGCGTAAATGTAGTAGTCGTCGCCGATATAGAACGGCGAAATGATCAGGAAGGTGACCGTGGACACCAGCAGAAAAGCCGGCACCAGACGCCGGATACGGCGGGCGTAGAAGTCACCGAAACGGAAGCCGCCCTGGTCCATCTGACGGGTCAGCAGGCCGGTGATCACGAAACCCGAGATCACGAAAAACACGTCGACGCCGATAAAGCCGCCGCTGATGCCTGGCACCTCAAAGTGGTAAACGATTACCAGTAAAACCGCGAGCGCCCTCAAACCCTCAATGTCGGGGCGGTATCGTAAAGCTGTCATTGTTTCCTCAAGTCCCGCCGTGGCGCGGGTCTCATGAAAACCGTCCCTGGGTAGAGTGGACGTTCAGGGGGTGGCGCGGGCCAGAAAGTGACGCACCAGCGCTGCGATCCGGGTGGAGTCCCTGGCCGCCAGGGCGGCGCGGAACCGCTCGGCCAGGGTGGCGCGCTCCAGTTGGACACTGATGGGCAGAGCCGGGTCTGACCCCGGGTCCGTGTCGTCGGTGGCGGTCAGCAAGGTGAACGCGCGATTGCTGAGCACCGCCTGTTCAATGCCCTCTTGATAAAGGGTGCTCTGGTAACGCAGGTAACCCTCTTCAGCCAACCACAGCATCGCCCCCAGGCAGGCCATGTGTCTTTTGCCGTGCAGCCCCGCCTCGTCCAGTTGGTCGGGGCCGCTGATGTCCTCCACATAGACGGCCTGGGGACGCGGAAAGTTCATGTACAACTGCAACAGTATTCGCGCCACGTCCTGGCTGAAGTCGTCGATGTGTAAGTGCATGGGATTACTTCTTTCTGATCCGGTCCAGGTAGTTGGCGATGCGACCGATGGAATCCTGCAGGTCGTCCATGCGCGGTAGGAACACAACCCGAAAATGGTCCGGATCCGGCCAGTTGAAGGCGGTGCCCTGAACGATCAGCACTTTCTCCTGGCGCAGCAGGTCCAGCGCGAACGCTTCGTCGTCCTGGAACGGAAATACCTTCGGATCCAGGCGTGGGAACAGATAGAGCGCGGACTTGGGTTTGACGCAGCTGACACCGGGAATCGAGCTGAGCATGTCCCAGGCTTTGTCGCGCTGGCGGCCCAGGCGCCCGGTGGGCAGCACCAGGTCGCCAATACTCTGGTAGCCCCCCAGGGCGGTCTGGATCGCATGCTGGCTGGGCACATTGGCGCACAGCCGCATGCTGGCCAGCATGTCCAGGCCCTCGATGTAATTCTCAGCGCGGTACTTGGCGCCGGAGATCACCATCCAGCCGGCGCGGAAGCCGGCCGCCCGGTAATTCTTGGACAGCCCGTTAAAGGTGATGAACAGCAGGTCGTCCGCCATCGAGGCGATGGAGTGGTGCACCTCGCCGTCGTACAGAATCTTGTCGTAGATCTCGTCGGCGAACACGATCAGATCGTGCTCGCGGGCGATCTCCAGCATTTCCTGCAGCAGCGCCTTGTCGTAGTTGGCGCCGGTGGGGTTGTTGGGGTTGATGATCACCATCGCCCGGGTGCGGTCGGTGATTTTCGAGCGCAGATCGTCCAGGGCCGGTTGCCAGTCCTGCTTTTCATCGCACAGGTAGTGCACCGGGTTGCCGCCGGACAGGCGTACGGCGGCGGTCCACAGCGGATAGTCCGGCGCCGGCAGCAGCACTTCGTCGCCGTAGTTGAGCAGCGCCTGCATGGCCATCACGATCAGTTCCGAGACGCCGTTGCCGATGATGATGTCGTCGACCGTGACGTTCTCTATGCCCTTGGTCTGGGTATACTGCATCACCGCCTTGCGGGCCGGGAACAGCCCCTTGGAATGGCAGTAACCGGTGGAATCCGGCAGGTTGTGAATCACGTCTTGCAGCAGCTCTTCCGGCGCCTCGAAGCCGAACGGCGCCGGGTTGCCGATGTTGAGCTTGATCACCCGGTGGCCTTCGTCTTCCAGACGGTGTGCTTCACGCAGCACCGGGCCACGGATGTCGTAGCAGACGCCTTTGAGTTTGTCGGATTTGTTGATCGTGGTTTGATGACCGCTCATGAATACTGCCTCCGGCGTAGAGGCCTGGATTCTACAATGGCGGGAAAACACTGTATACGAAGCAGCCGGGAGCATTTGATGATCGAGTTCAAGGACCTGCTGGCCCTGGCGGTGAACCGCAAGGGCGGCCTCAAGCCGGTGGAAGCGCAACTGCCGGCGGTGAAGACCGCCGCCCAGCTGCGCCGCCCGGACGACGCTTTTTATTTTTCCGCGCTCACCCGGCGGGTATTCCGAGCCGGGCTCAAGCATTCCCTGGTGGACGCCAAATGGCCGGCGTTTGAACAGGCGTTTTTCGGTTTCGACCCGGACAAGCTGGTGCTGATGCCGGACAGCATGCTCGAAGAGCGCATGCAGGACACCCGCCTGATCCGCCATTGGGGCAAGATCAAGGCGATCCGCCACAACGCCCAGCTGGTGCTCGATCTACGCCGGGAATACGGCAGCATGGGCCGCTGGCTGGCGGACTGGCCGGCGCAGGACACCGTCGGCATGTGGATGCTGCTGAAAAAGCGCGGCAAGCAGTTGGGCGGCAACTCCGGCGCCGCCTTCCTGCGTATGGTGGGGCGCGACACCTGGTACCCCACCGACGATGTGATCAGCGTGCTCAAGTCTCACCGTATCATCGACAAGACCCTGGCAAGCCAGCGCGATCAGCGTGCGGCGCAGGCGGCGTTCAACCAGTGGCAGAGCGAATCCGGGCGCCCGCAGGCCCACATCAGCAAGGTACTGGCGCTCACGGTTGGGTAAAACCCTTTGACACAGCGGGCCCGGAAAGGGAACATAAATAAGAATTATTCACTTTTAGACGCTGGAATCCGGATCCATGGTTCTCATCAAGCGGCGCCCCCTGGGCGTTTTTTTGTTGCTGTGCTTTCTCACCCTGACCGCCACCGCCCGGGCCGCGGACCAGACCGCCCTGGTGCAGCTGGTGGAATATGTCGGCGCGGACTACGTTAACGCGGTACAGGACGGCGAAATCGTCAGCGACGCGGAATACGCGGAGATGGACGAATTCACCCGCTTGTTGAGCGAGGGCATCGCCACCCTGGACGACGTGGAAGGCAAGCAGCGGCTGGCCGATCAGGCGCAACAGCTGGAGGCCGCCGTCGACGACATGGCGCCGGGGGCGCGCATCCAGGCGCTGGCCCAGAAAATTCGCGGCACCCTGGTGACGGTGTACGGCCTGCCGGTGATTCCCAAGACGGCACCGGATATGGAGCAGGCCGCGCAGCTTTACCAGACCCAGTGCGCCGCCTGCCACGGTGCCGAGGGGCGTGGCGATGGCCCCGCCGGCGCGGCGCTGGAACCGGCCCCTACCGACTTCCACGAACGGGGCCGCTATATGGGCCGCTCCATGCTGGGCCTCTACACCACCATCACCGGCGGCGTGGACGGCACCGGCATGGCCGCTTACGAGGGCCAGCTTAGCGACGCGGAGCGCTGGGCGCTGGCGTTCTACGTGGGCGGCAAGGCGGTGTCCGATGAAGAGGCGGCCGCCGGCGAGCAGGCTCTGCGCGGCACCCCGGGCCTGAAAACCGAGATGACGCTGGACACGGTAATTGGCAAGGCGCCCGCGGACATGCGCGACGAGATCGGCACACCGGCGGTTCAGGCCATGGGTTACTTGCGCCGTAATCCGGACGCGCTGTTCAGCCAGAACCGGTTTATCGAAATCAGTGACGCCAAGCTCGGTAAGGCCGCCAGCCTGTACGCGGACGGCGACCGGGCGGCGGCCCGCGCCGCCGCGCTGTCGGCCTACCTGGACGGCTTCGAGATGATCGAGCAGCAGCTCTCGGCGGTGGACAGCGATCTGATGCGCGCCACCGAGCGCCGTTTCATGGCGGTGCGCCAGGCCATTGAACAGGGCGACGAGCCCTCCGCGGTGGACGCCAAAGTGGCCGAGGCCCGCGACAGCCTGGCCGCCGCCGAGGACGCCCTTGGTGGCGACGGCCTGAGCGCCGCCGCCACCTTCTCGGCCAGTTTCTTCATTCTGTTCCGCGAGGGTCTGGAGGCGCTGCTTATCGTGGCCGCCTTGCTGACCTTCACCCGCAAGGCGGGCGCCCGCTCGGCCAGCCGCCATATCCACTTCGGTTGGGTGGCGGCGCTGATCGCCGGCGTGGCCACCTGGTTTGCCGCGTCCACGGTGATCAACTTCAGCGGCGCCTCGCGGGAGCTGACCGAGGGTGTCGCCGGCCTGGTGGCGGCGGTGATCCTGTTCTATGTGGGCTTCTGGATGCACAGCAACAGCAACAGCCAGAAGTGGATGGGCTACATCAAGAGTAAAGTGGATAACGCCCTCGGCGCCGGCACGGTCTGGACCCTGACCCTGGTGGCGTTCATCTCCGTGTACCGGGAGATGTTCGAAACCATCCTGTTCTATCAGGCGCTGTGGACCCAGGTCACCGAGGCCACCCAGCCGTACCTGCTGTACGGGTTGCTGGCGGCGCTGGCCGCGCTGGCGGTGGTTTGTGTGCTGATCTTCCGCCTGGGTATGCGCTTGCCGCTGGGCCTGTTCTTCAAGGCCACCAGCCTGGTGCTGCTGGTGCTGTCGGTGATTCTGCTCGGCAAGGGCATCGCCGCCCTCCAGGAAGCCGGCCTGATCAACGCCACCTACATCGGTCTGCCGACGCTGGAGTGGATCGGTTTCTTCCCCACCCTGCAGGGCGCGCTCGCCCAGGCCGCCGCCGTCGTCCTGGCGGTGGCGGCCTGGTGGCGCGGTAACCGCGCCACTAAAGCAGGTTAAGGGAGCGCGGTAACCGCGCCACCAAGTAGGTTGAGGGCACCACCGCATACCTTCCTCCCCGGGCCTGAACAGGCCCGGGTTTGCGTTTGTGCGCGAACCTCCAGGATACTTCGTGGTCTTTCCCTACCAGTAGATGACCATAGAGAGTTCTGATTAATGCGAAGTTGGGGTGGCAAACTCATTGTCGGCCTGTTGGGCATGTTGATCGGCGGGCCCATCGGCCTGGCGATCGGTGTTCTGATCGGCCATTTCCTGGATCGTGGCGTGGAGCGGGTGCAATCCTTCAACCCGTTCCGGCCCTACCGGCCCGGCGAGCGGGAAGAAGTGCAAGACGCTCTGTTCTCGGCGGTGTTCTCGATCATGGGCCACCTGGCCAAGGCGGACGGCCGGGTCAGCGAGCAGGAGATTGGCCAGGCCGAAGCGATCATGAGCCGTATGCAGCTCAACGACGAGCAGCGCCGCCGTGCCCAGGAGGCCTTCCGCCAGGGCAAGGACGATGATTTCCCGCTCGACCAGACCGTGGCCGAGTTCCGCCAGCGCATCCGGCGGCGCCGTCATCTGGTGGTGGTGTTTCTCGAGTTGTTGCTGCAAACCGCGTTGGCGGATGGTGAATTGCACGCGGAGGAAGAGCGCATTCTGTTCCGCGTCGCCGCCGGGCTGGGCGTGCCGGAGAGTCAGTTCCGGCAGATCCTCAACATGGTGCTGGCCCAGGCGCGCTTCGGCGGTGCCGGTGGGGCGGGCGGCGCCGCCGGGGCGTCGCGGCCGTCGCTGGGCGAGGCGTACCAAGTGCTGGGGGTCAGCGAAGAGGCCTCCGACCAGGAGGTCAAAAAGGCCTACCGGCGGCTGATGAGCGAGCACCATCCGGACAAGCTGGCGGCCCGGGGCGTGCCGGAGGAAATGATCCGCGTGTCCACTGAAAAGACCGCTGAGATCAGCAAAGCCTACGATATGATCAAGGAAGCCCGGGGTATGCGCTGAGTCACCCCCACGAGGATGACAAGCACCCGCCGGCGGTAGTAGCTTGAACAGGATTGCCTGCCCGAGCACCGCCCCGGCGCTTGGGCCCGATAGCGGAGGAACTGTCAGCTATGCTCGGTGAACCCCATAGTATCCACCATGAATTTCCCCAGCACCGCGAACGCATTGACGCCCTGGCCAAGGAGCACCCGGAGTTTCGGGCCAAGGTGGAAGAGCACGACCGCCTGGATAAAACCATTCGCGGGCTGGAAATGCGTGAGAACCCGATCGCGGATCGCGATATGGAGACCATGAAAGTCGAGCGCATGCACCTCAAGGACGAAATTTATCGTCGCCTGAATGGCGGTTAATCCGTTCTCCCTGCCTTTAAAAACGTCTTCCGAGCCCCAACCGTAAACTTACGCGTTTTGGCTCGGGAGGCCTGATGACCGCATATTCCATTCTTGATTTAAGCCCCATCCTGCGCGGCGGCGATGCCGCCCAGGCCTTGGGCCATTCTCTGGATCTGGCACGCCACGCTGAACAGTGGGGCTACACCCGTTACTGGGTGGCCGAACACCACAACATGCCCGGCGTGGCGAGCGCCGCCACCAGCGTGGTGATCGGCCATATCGCCGCCGGCACCCAGCGCCTTCGGGTGGGCTCCGGCGGGGTGATGCTGCCCAATCACGCGCCCCTGGTGATCGCCGAGCAGTTCGGTACGCTGGCGGCGTTGCACCCGGGCCGCATCGATCTTGGCCTGGGCCGGGCGCCGGGCACCGATATGGAAACCGCCCGCGCGCTGCGCCGGGACCTCAACAGCAACGCCATGGAGTTTCCGCGTGACGTGGAAGAACTGCAGGCGTACTTGGGCGATCCGACCCCGGATCAGCGTGTGCGCGCCGTGCCCGGTGCCGGCAGCAAGGTGCCGATCTGGCTGCTCGGTTCCAGTCTGTTCAGCGCCCGTCTGGCGGCCCAGAAGGGCCTGCCGTTCGCGTTCGCCTCGCATTTCGCCCCGGAGGCCTTGCTCGACGCCTTGCAGGTGTACCGCAACAACTTTCAGCCGTCGGCACAGTTAGAGCGGCCCTACGCTATGGCGGGGGTGGGCGTGTTCGCCGCCGACAGCGACGAGGAGGGCGCCTTCCTGGCCACCTCCATGCAGCAGCAGTTCGTGAACCTGCGGCGTGGTCGCCCCGGGCCGTTGCCGCCACCGGTGGAGAGCATGGACGACATCTGGTCGCCGCTGGAAGCGGAGGGCGTGCGTCAGGCGATGAAGTACGCGATGGTCGGCGCACCGGAAACGGTACGTGACGGGTTGCGGGCGTTCCGCGATCTGACCGGGGTGGATGAGCTGATGATCACCGGCGGCATTTTCGACCACGACAAGCGGCTGCGCTCGTTTCGCATTGCCGCCGATATCTGCCGCGAGCTGTAGTGGTCCGTGCCTTCAGGCTACGTTGGCTGGCCGCCTTTGCGGCTGGCCGGCGCCCTTGTTCAAGCACCAGCTGTCACGGTCGCCGTCGATGGCGATGCCGCCCACCCAGCGCCGCGCCGGGTGGGTGTCGAGCCAGTTGTTATAGCCGCTGAGGACCGCATGCCCGTGGGAAGTGATGTGCAGGGGGCGGTCCTGCCAGGCGGTTTCCTCACCGTGATCGCTGGTCAGCAGCGGACGGTCGCCGCCCATCAGCGGCTGCACCATCCACCAGAACATGGTGTCGCCCAGATAGGGCAGCGGCTCGCGCTCACGCACCAGATCCCGGAACACCTCTCCCACGGTAATCGGGCCGCGCTCGGCCACCAGTTGCATCGCCAGCTGTTCGCTCAGGCCCAGCCCGGTGTCTTCGTCGGGCAATTCCAGCAGGTGTCGACGTAAGGCGCGGCCCAGCATTGGCAATTCGGGGGTGTGCGTGCGTAACAGAGCGTTGAGCCGCTGCGGCGTGTCGGCGGTAACGGCGCGCCAGGCGCGGCGACCGAGGGCGATCAGGGCGTCATCCACCGGGCGCCGTTGTTGCCACAGCCAGCCGAGCACGTCGGGCGCCAACTGACCGAGGCCGATGAACCGGTTCACGCCGGGAACGCTGTCGGTGGCCACCAGCTCCAGCCGGATGGGGCGACGTTGCACGGCCAGATGATTGAGTACATAGGCGAGGATCAGCTGATCGTAGCTGTCGTGCTCGAACCAGAGCACCACCCGTTCGCAGTTCATGGCGCGGTCGAGGCCGTCGTATTCCTGTTGTTGCCGCCGGTGGACTTCCTCTTCGTCGCCGCCAAAGGCGTCGCAAAGAAAGCGGGTGCGCTCCTCCATGAACGCTTGGCGACCCAGGCTGTGCAACGGGCCGATGCAAAAGGGATCGCTGAAGGTGTGAAAATGGCCGTGCAGACCGGTGGCGGGAAGGGCATCGCGCAGGTCCGAACCGCAGCGGATGTGCACCGTCTCCAGGTCGTCGTCCAGTGGCCCGCTGCTGCGTTGCGCCGCCGTGTCCAGGGCGGCGACATGCCGCTGGAAATGGTCCCAGCCCTGAAAGCCCGTTTCCCGCGAGACCGTGTGCAGGGCGTCGGGCAGTCCCGGCTTGTCGCTCACCGGGGTCAGACGGTGTACGGCGATGCGCGCCAGGCAGCGGCGGTCGCCGGACAGCGCCGCGTCCAATAACCGTTCGGCCTCCTCACGGGGATCGTCGAGACGGAATCGTCCGTGCTGATTCGGCGTACTGCTGCCGGCGGACATGGATGTCATAGACGGGGGCCTTCTACACAGCGCGGTGGGCGGGTCGAAACATGGACTTACACAGTTGGCGAAGAGGGCGTTTGAGTCAATGCAATGAGGGCCGTTACACGGTCGAAAAGCGTAAGCTTTATAAAGGTTTTACCGAGGCTGGCGCGGTGGCTGGGAATTTGCCGTGACCTTCACGCTTTTATGCTCGAGGCGGCGCAACGGTGAGGGCGAGGGGCGGTTGTAAAAATGGTGCCGGAAAGAGGAATCGAACCTCCGACCTACTGATTACGAATCAGTTGCTCTACCGACTGAGCTATTCCGGCACGGCCCGCCGCGGGGGCGAGCGGGCGCTAGTTTAGCAGGAACCCCACGGCTGGCAAGACCGCCGGTGGCTTACGCCTGTTTGATCCCCGCCAGTTTGCGGGCGTGCCATTTCTTGGTTTCCACATCCATGCCACGCAGTATCTGAATACGCTGGGCCTGAGGGCTGCCGGCGCCGTGCATGGATTCGGTGAGATAGCCCACCGCGTTGCGGCCCAGGGTCATGTTTTCAATCAGGCGCAGAATGCGCATACGGTCCTCGGTGGGAATGTCGTCGCGGCCCTTCAGGAAGCGTCGGATAATGGCACCGGCTTCTTCGTTTTCCAGATCTTTCTCGCTGGGCATGGTGGCGACGATGCCGCCAGCCAGATCCTGGGCGAGACGGGCGATCTCATAGGGGAAGCGGGTGACGTTGTGCTTGCAGACATTGGAGAGCATGGCGTCGTTCATATAGATGCCGCTCGCCAGCGGTTTGGCTTCGTGGGAGCTGGCGATGCCCGAGGAGAAAATAGTCTCGTTCAGGTGCACCATCTCCACCAGCTTGTCCTTGATGTGGCTGACTTTATCCACGCCGTTGTAGTCGGCGATGGTGGCGGCGGCGCCGGTCATCACATCGCCGAGGCCGGTTTTGCACACATAGCTGGCCCGGTGGTAGGCGGTGAAGCGCGCCACCATGTCCTGGGCGAATTCGTATTCACCGTCCATCAGCACATGCTCGTGGGGGATGAACACGTCGTCGAAATACACCCACACTTCCTGGCCGCCGTATTCGGCGTTGCCCTGGTCGATGCTGCCGCCTTCCATGGAGCGGGTGTCGCTGCTCTGCCGGCCGTAGATATAGGTGATGCCCTCGGCGTCGCCGGGGATCATGCCGACCACCGCGTATTCCTTGTCGTGCTCGCTCAGGTTCATGGTCGGCATCACGCAGATCCAGTGCTGGTTCCAGCCGCCGGTCATGTGCGCCTTGACGCCGCGCACGAAGATGCCGTCGTCGTTGCGACCGGAGACATGCAGGAACATGTCCTGGTCGCTCTGTTCGAAGGGTCGCTTGCTGCGGTCGCCTTTCGGGTCGGTCATGCCGGCGGCGATCAGCACATTGTGGTGCTGCGCCTCCTTCAGAAAGGTCAGGTAGCGCTGGTGGTAGCCGGTGCCGTGCTTTTCATCGATGTCCCAGGTGATCGAATGCAGCACGCTGAGCGTGTCCAGGCCGGTGCAGCGCTGGAAGCAGGTGCCGGTGAGCTGGCCCAGACGCCGCTGCATGCGGTTTTTCATCACCAGATCCTGGGGCGATTCAGGCATGTGCAGAAAGCGGTTCACGGTGGCGTCGATCAGCGGCGAATGGGCGGTGGCCAGTTCCGGGTCATCGATGGCCAGGTCGTAGGTGGCGCGCAGGGCGTTGATGCTGGGCCGGATCATCGGGTGGTCGGCGGGCTCGTCGATCAGTTCGCCGAACAGGAACAGGCGGGTGCCGCGTCCTTTCAGGCTGGTGATGTAGTCGTCGCCGGTGCGGATCACCGGCATCCGGGACCAGCGCTCATTGGCGCTGTCGTGGCGGCGTGATGCCAGGGGGGAAACGGCGTTCATGGGGCACTCCTTGCGGGCTGAGCCGGCTGGCCGAGGTGCGTGTTATTAGACGTTTTCCCCAATAGTAGACACTGTGTCTCGGCTGGCAATGCGGGAGTGGCTGCTTGTTACCCAGGGTCAAGCGGAGGGTTGCTCCGGGGTCGGGGTGCCCTGGGGGCGCGGGCCCCCAGGGCGGGCGCCGCTGAGGAGGCGGGTGAGCGCGGCGGGCTAGTGCGGTTGCGGTTCGAACACCAGGGACGCGGAGTTCAGGCAATAACGCTGTCCGGTGGGCGGCGGTCCATCGGGAAAGACGTGGCCCAGGTGGCCGTCGCAGCGCGCGCAGCGGACTTCCACGCGCACCATGCCGTGGCTGTTGTCCTTCAGCTCGCGCACGTGCTCCGCGTCCACTGGCTCGAAGAAACTGGGCCAGCCGGTGCCGGACTCAAACTTGCTGTCGGCGTGGAACAGGGGCAGGCGACACAGCTTGCACACGTAGGTGCCGCTCTCTTTATTGTCGAGCAGCCCCCCGCAGAACGGTGGCTCGGTGCCCTGATTCAGCAGGATGCGGCGTTCCTCGGCGGTGAGGCCGGCGGCCCGCTGTTGTTTTTCGGCGTCGGTGAGCGGCGTCAGGTCGAAACCGCTGGCGGAGACAGTCATGGCAACCTCTCAGGTCTTTAGCAATTCCGGGAAGGCGGCGTGCAGTTTTTCCAGCTTCGGCTTCGCCACATGGGTGATGTAGGGCTGGTTGGGATTGCGCCGCGCGAAGTCCTGGTGGTAATCCTCCGCCGGGTGGAACGGGTGCCCGGGCTCCAGGGTGGTGACGATGGGCGCGGTGAAGGCGCCGGCGTTGCCCAGCTGCTGGATATAATCCTCGGCGACTTGCTTCTGTGCCTCGTCCACCGGAAAGATGGCGGAGCGGTACTGCGGCCCACGGTCGTTGCCCTGCTGGTCTTTCTGGGTGGGGTCGTGGGCGACCGCGAAGAACAGTTTGAGCAACGCACCGAAGCTGATCCGGGACGGGTCGTAGCGCACCTCCACGACTTCCGCGTGCCCGGTGCGGCCACTGCAGACCGCTTCGTAGTGGGCGCTGTCGGCATCGCCGCCGGCGTAGCCGGACACCACCGATGCCACGCCGTCGAGAGGTTGATAGACCGCTTCCACGCACCAGAAACAGCCGCCGGCGAGAACCGCGCGGCCGACGTCCTGATCGGTGGGGACGTCCGCCACCGGATCGGGGAACCGGTCCGGGTGTATCGCCAGGGATGTGCCGGGAATCACTGCTTTCATACAACCTCCGTAAAACCGTACCGTGAAGACAGTGGGGGCGCGGCCGGCGACTCTCAACCCATAAGCAGGGCAGTCAGGGCAGTAGGCGGGCCTGGCGCAGGGTATCGCGCAGGGCCAGGCACTGGCTCTTGGCGATGGCGGTCTGGTCGTTGGCTTCGTGGGTGCGCGCCATGCCGTGCCAGAGGTTGGCGCCGTCGCCGGTGAGCAGGTCGGCGGGGAACACCTGTTCCACATCCGCCGGCGGGGTGTCCTTGATGCGCTCGCCGTCCAGGCCCACGCGCCAGGTGGGGCGCACTTCGTTGTCCTGGTTGATTGGGTTGAGCGCCTGGCGATCGCGCAGATGCGGGGCGGACATCAGCAGGCGGGTCAGGTCGACGACTAGAATACGGTCCACGGGTTTGTCGCCGGCCCACTCGAGCAGCGCCTTGCGGCCCCGCTCGTACCAGAGCGGCACTTCCTGATGGCTAAGAAGCACGGTCAGGCCGGCGCGCTCGAAGATGGGCCGGCAGGTCAGTTCCCAGGTCTCCCGGGTGTCGCCTTCCGGGCTTTGCGCCACCAGAAGCAGGGTCTCCGCCGGCGGGGGCGGGGTGTCGGTGACCGTGCGCGTGGTTACTTCCGTGGTGCTGGCGCACCCGCTTAAAAACAAAACCACCAGTAACAGGGCCCTCATGGCACTCTCCACAACCGCTCTCCACGACACTACGTCCTGTGAATAAGGGCCTAGTGTAGCAGGGGGCGGCGGCCGAGAAACCCGCTAACCTCGCGGTTTTACCTCACCCTGTGATGTTGGTTAGGGACGCCCGGTTAGGGGCGCCCGGCTAGGGGCGCCCGGCTAGGGGCGCCCGGCTAGGGGAACGCCGGTGAAATGAGCGCCGGAGCGTTGGCGCCGGCCCTCACTTCCAGTTGAAAGTGCCCTTCCTCGGCCACCGGTGGGTGATACCAGCGCACCTCATAGAGGCCTTGGCCGTCTTCGTCGGCGTCGATCAGGCGAAGACGCAGGTCGCCGCTTTCATCGTCCACCAGCGTGCCGCGGTTGTCGCTGTGCAGAACCCGCAGCAGCGGTTCGTGCAGGCGCAGGTCCCCGGGGGGCTCGCCAACAAAACGCCAGGACCAGTAAGGGCCGGTGTTCTCCTCGCCGCGATGGAACGTCGCCGGTTTCCGCCAGCTCCGCGACCAGGTGCGGCCCGGGTTACCGTCTGGCCAGTAGCGATGGCTGAGCAGCTCGAATTGGCTTTCCTTGGGGTAGTCGTCGACGTCGCCGCTGCCCATCAGGTCGTCGCTCAGGCGCGCGCTCTGCGCAGCGAGAAAGTCCAGCGTATGCGGTCCATAAAGGGTGTGGCCGCCTTCATAGTATTGCGCGCCGTACTCGGCTTCGCTCACCGCGTAGCCGAAAAAGCCATTGGCCAGGCTGGAGATCTCCACCCGCCAGTCGGTACCGGCGGGCAGAGTGTCGAGCACCTCGCCGCGGATACGGTTGCCGCTCTCCAGCGTGATTTCCCAGGGCAGGGGGACCAGCACTAAATCGTTTATGCGCAACACCTGCAGCAGCGCGCGGTGCGGGAAGGTGTCCGCCGACATCAACAATTGCAGTTTTGACAGCGCCCATTGTTTTTCCGCCTGGCAGCCGTCGGTGAACACGGTGCGGGGCCAGCCCTCCTGAAGAAACGGCAGGTAGGAGATCGGGAACACTTCATCGCCGTTGGCGGCGCCCATGGTGGCGGCGCCCACCACCGCGCGCTGGCACAGACCGTGGCGTTGCTCCTCGGGCATCTCCAGGACATCGATCAGGCGGCTGGCGGCGGCGGTGCGCAGGCGTGGGGCCAGATCGCCTTCCAGGCGCTTAAACAGGTTTCCTGCCTGTTCGCCGAGGGCCTTGCCAATGCGCCTGGCTTCAAGATCGCCACGATGATCGGGGTGCCAGGCCGGGTTGTTGTCCGCGTGAGTGGCCTGAAAGGCGCCGTGCACAAACGGCCACGGCAGCTGATCGCCGAAATCGGCGCTCAGGCCCCGCCCCAGCCAGTGCCAGACATCCGCGTGATAGGGGCGTGTGAAGGCGGGAATGGCGGTGCCGTGGATGGAAAACAGGGTCAGGGCGCCGGCGGGATAATAGCGGCCGTCGTCGGCTTGCAAGTCAATGCGCAGCATGGTCATGCGCGGATTCACCGCGCGCAGCGCGTCGTCCTCGCCCATCTTTTCCGGGTCCAGATTGTGATTACGCGCCCAGGCCTGTACCGAGCGATTACGGGTCAGACCCCAGACGTCGCGTTGACCGGTGGCGACCCGCGCCGGGCGACGGTCGCGGTAGGCGCGAATCACCGCCTCACTGATGCGTTCGCTCAAAAAACGGAACAATTCCGGATCGAAGCCGGCGGTGTTGGCACCGAAAGTATTGTAGAAGTCGCTGCCCAGATACTGCCCGGGGCCGGAATGGGTGTGGGTGACCAGCAGGCTCAGCCCCCTGGCGGGTACGTCCGTGGCGGTGGCGATGCGCTCGGCGACGGCGTAATGCAATGGCAGCGAACCGGCGCCGAGATCAAGTTGCACCAGCGCCAGAGGGGTCTGGCCGGGGCCCTGCAAATAAAAGGCGCGGGCCTTGAGCCGGGTTCGGAAACCGTCGGCTTTCTTCGCCCAGGCGGAATAACCGAACTTGGGCAGGCCGATGGCAGGCGTGATGTCCACTTCGGCCACCCCGGCCAGGGGTTGGCCGCTCCCCGCGGATGGCAGCGGCTCGGGCACCTGAAAACTGAGAGTCTCCCTTGGATAAGTAAGAAAGGGCCAGGCGGTATGCAGCAGGGCGGCGGCGAGCCCCCCGAACAAGACCAAAAAGACCATCGCGAGCCGCCGGCGACCGGATCGCCGGGGTTTGGATAACGGCATGAGAATCCTCTTTTTTATTTTTGCACGAACGTACTTGCGGGGTGTCCCAGCGGCAAGGCAGATCGGGCCAAACCGGCCTCTGGATACACTTCGGATACAAAATGATACGGCTTGTACAATTTGTGCAAAAGCATGGATAAGTTCACAACACTATTCCAACCGGACGTCACCGGAATTCTGTTTTTTTTACCTTCACGGCATATTCCAATGATTGCACTGTAATCCGTTGATACCCGAGGGGGGTAGAACATGAAAAATCTCGTGAGATTGTCGACTCTGGCGTTCGCCGCCGGTCTGGCTTTTCAGCCGGCCCTGGCGGAAGACCGCTATGAGGAGACATTGAATACTCGCCAGTACGTGGGTGGCTTCGCCTCCTACGTGGATGTGGACGAAGATCGGCAGTTCGATGATGAGGGCCTGGGCTACAGCGCCTTCTATGGTCGTCAGTTGTCCGATCGCGTTTGGTGGGAAACCGAAGGCGGCTTCTACAAAATGGATCCTAACCAGGCCGACTTCCAGGATTTCTACCAGTACCACCTGACCACCGGTCTCGCCTACGCCTTTGGTGACCGCACCGGCTTCACGCCCTATGTGATTGCCGCCGTGGGCGCGATTGATCAGGAAGTGCTGCCGGACGAAGACCAGGACACCAACCTTACCGTTAACGCCGGCATCGGCGCGGTGACCGGCCCGATCTTCAATAACGGCCTGAAGCTGCGTGGCGATGCCCGTTACGTTTATGACGACTTCGACGGCTCTGGCCCGGCCCGCGGCGACGGCGCCTTCGGCGACGTTCGCCTGTCCCTGGGCGTGGAAATCCCGCTCGGCTACACCAAGGTAGTGACCAAAGAAAAGACGGTGATTAAAACCCGCGAAGTGGTCGCTAAACCCCAGCCGGTGATGGATTCCGACGGTGACGGTATTCCCGATAACCGTGATCAGTGTCCGAATACGCTGGAAGGCGGTCGCGTGGATTCCAATGGCTGTCTGATCGTCAACCAGACCGTGACGCTGACCAATATCAATTTCGAGTTCGATTCCGCCAAACTGACTCGCTCTTCAGAGTCGTCCCTGGACCGTATCGCCGACTCCCTCAAATCGCAGACCGATTTCCGGGTTGAAGTAGGCGGTCACACCGACAGCGTGGGTGCCGCGGAATACAACGAGCAGCTTTCCCAGGAGCGCGCCGAATCCGTTCGCCAGTACCTGCTTAATCGTGGCGTGGATGCCTCCCGTGTTACCGCCCGGGGCTATGGTGAGCTGAATCCGGTGGCCAGCAACGAAAGCGAATCCGGCCGTGCCATGAACCGTCGCGTTGAATTCCGCGTTACCGAGAAGTGAGGAACACGATCATGTTGCGTATTAAAAGTGTACTGATGCTGCTCCTGGTCGCCGCTCTCGGCGTCGGGATCTACGGCTGCGAAGCCAACGACAGTGATGACAGAGTTATCACTACGCCCAACAACCCCAACCCGAACAATCCGGACGACCAGGATAACGACGGTATCCCCGATGACGAGGACAACTGTCCCGCCTTCGCCAACAACGATCAGAACGATCAAGACAACGACGGCATCGGCGACGCCTGTGACGACGATGTGGATGGCGACGGCGTGCCGAATGATCCGGATAACTGCCCTTGGGTCAGCAACGCGGATCAGACCGACACCGATATGGATGGCATCGGCGATGCCTGCGACGTTAACACCGACACCGACGGTGACGGCATCGACGACGATGACGACAACTGCCCGCTGGTGGTGAACCACAGTCAGGCCGATTCCGACATGGACGGCATTGGTGACGCCTGCGACGACGACCGTGACGGTGACGGCATCCCCAACGATGACGACAACTGCCCGTTCGTGGCCAACAACGACCAGGTCGATACCGACATGGACGGCACCGGCGACGCCTGCGAAGACGACACCGACGGCGATGGCGTGCTGGATCCGGAAGACAACTGTGTGTTCGTCCCCAACCCGGGCCAGGAAGATCTGGACGGCGACAACGTGGGCGACATCTGTGATGACGACGACGACGGTGACGGCACCAACGACGGCAACGACGAGTGCCCGACCGTACCTGGCCCGCCGGAAAACCAGGGCTGCCCGGTTGATAACGACACTGACACCGACGGTGACGGCATCCCCGATGACCTGGATAACTGCCCGAACACCGCCAACGCGGACCAGCTCGACAGCGACGGCGACGGCATCGGTGATGTGTGCGACGACGATGGCTTCACCTGTAACGCCACCAGCACCTACCAGCCGCTGACCACCCCGGACTATGAAGCCAGCGGTAATTCTCTGGGCTTCTGCCTGGGCTGTGGTGTGACTGAAGCGGGCAGCCTGGTCGATGGTAACGATGACTCCTTCGCCACCATTAATGTGGGCCTGGCGGCGGTTTACGGCGGCGCCGAGATCCGTGCCACCGCGGTGGACACTGCGAACGACTTCGCCGGCATCAACCGCATCGGCATGGTGATCTCTGATCCGGCGTCCTCGCTGCTCAACCTGAGCCTGCTGGGTGACTTCCTGACCCTGCGTTTCTATAACGACGGCGAGGAAGTGGACAGCGCCACCGTTGGCGGCGGCCTGCTGGGCCTGGAACTGCTGGGCCTGAGCCTGGCCGGTGACCAGCGCTTCCTCTCTGCCGAGGTGGATGCCAGTGCGCTGACCTTCGACGAAGTTCAACTGGACTACGCCGGTCTGCTGAACGCTAACGGTTCGCTGCGTGTGCACCGTGTGTGCGCCGGCAACGATCCGGTGGAAGTACCCTGAGTCTCCTCTGATATCAGGTATACCTTGGGGGCGCTTTCGCGCCCCCTTTTTTTACCCGGCACTCGCCGACGCTATTTTCCCCTCCGTTTCCTTCACGTGATTCCGTTCGCAGTCTGTCAGCCTTTTGGGTTAGATTGGGGACGCTGGAGGGAACGAATCTATGACATCCATTTTTCGCTGGTCGCGTCATGCGCAGTGGTTGTTACTGCTTTTGCCGCTGGTTTTCCTGCTCGCTGCCTGCGATTCCGGGGGCGCGAATTACACTGAGACCGGAGACCTGGAGTCGCTTCGCGAGCGCGGACAGCTGCGTTTGCTGGCGCCGCGCTTCGACGAAGAGCAGGCGCTTGTCCGCGAAGGCGTGCCGCTGCAGGAATTCCGCGAACAGGCCGAGATTCTGGCGCAGTCCCTGGGGCTGACACCACGCTGGGTGTACGCGGACAGCGTCGATACGCTGGATGACATGCTCAACGAAGGTCGCGCCGACCTGATCGTCACCAATTACACGGTGACCGAATCCCGCCAGGAAAACGTGGATTTTTGTACCCCTGTGGCGGTGATTCGCGAGTATCTGGTGTTGCCCGAGGGGCGGCAGGGCGACCGTCTTGAAGACCTTGGCGAAGTACGCATCGCCGCCCCTCAAGGGACCGCCTATCAGGAAACCGCCGAGGCACTGGCCGAGCGCCTCGACACGGTCAGTGTGGAAGCGGTGGAGGCGGGCCTCTCCGATGTGGAGTTGATGGAGGGCGTCGCCTCGGGCCTTTACCAGGCGGCGATCGTCGACAGCAACGCCCTGGACAGCTTGTTGCGCACCTTCGAGCAGGTGCGCAAGGGGCCGGTGGTCAATCCGCGTCGGCGTATCGCCTGGGCGGTACGCAGCGATAACCCGGAACTGCGCGCCGCGGTGAATGAGTTTCTGGTCAGCCACCGGGTGCGGACCTCGGTGCGCAGCGAAGAACGCCGCGATTGGGCGACCATCCAGAAAGACGGCGTGCTGCGGGTCATCACCTCCAACAATCCGGCCAGCTACTTCCTGTGGCGCGGCGAGCTGATGGGCTTTGATTACGATCTGATCCGCCACTTCGCCAGGCAGCACGACCTGCGCGTGCGCATGGTGGTGCGCGACAGCGCCTCGCAGATGTTCGATGCCTTGCAGACCGGCGCCGGCGATGTGATTGCCGGGGCCATGACGATCACCGATCGGCGTCAGGCCGAGGGCTGGCGCTTCTCCAATCGCTACCTTGAAGTGCACGAACAGATTATCGGCGACGCCGATGACGAGCCCTTTGAATCCGTCCAGGAACTGGCGGGGCGCACCGTGGTGGTGGCACCGGACAGCGCCTTCATGGACACCCTTGAAGCACTGCGCGAGCAGGGCATTGACGTGCGCATCGAGCCCCGTGAGGGGGCCACCACGGAAATGCTGATCCAAAGCGTGGTGGACGGCGAGGTTGATCTGACCGTGGCGGACAGCCATGTGGCGGCCCTTGAAAGCACCTACCGTGAAGACCTGCGTCCTCTTTGGACGCTGGAAGGCAGCCGCGACATCGCCTGGGTGGTGCGCGACGACCAGGACCCGTTGAGCAACAAGCTTAACGCCTACATCAATCGCAATTACCGCGGCCTGTTCTACAACGTCACCTTCAACCGCTACTTCAAGGAATCGAAAACCATACGTATCCATGAGGCATACCGGGTGGAAGCGGGCAAGGCGATTTCGCCGTACGACGACCTGGTGAAGCAATACGCGCTGGAATACGGGTTCGACTGGCGTTTGCTGGTGTCTCAGATGTATCAGGAGAGCAAATTCAACCCGGACGCGGTGTCGTTCGCCGGCGCCCAGGGCCTGATGCAGGTGATGCCGCGTACCGCGCGCCAGTTTGGTTTCGACAACCCCCACGACCCAGAGCAGGGTGTGGCCGCCGGATCGGCTTATTTGGAGTGGCTTGAAGAGCGTTTTCCGCAGCGTTTGGGGATGGCGCAGAAAATTTACTTTGGTCTGGCGGCCTACAACGCCGGACACGGCCATGTGGAAGACGCCCGCCGGCTGGCCCAGCGGCTCGGCAAGAATCCGGATCTGTGGTTCGGCCACGTGGAAGAGGCCATGCTGCTGCTGTCACAGCCACGCTACGCCCGCCAGGCGCGCTTTGGTTATGTTCGTGGCAGCGAGCCGGTGAAATACGTACGTGAGATTCGCAACCGTTACCTCGGCTATGTGCAGTTCACCGAAGAGCACAATATTTCCGCCGAGCCCTGACGCAGCGCCGGCTAGATCCGGCGGTTGAGCCATTCCAATAATGTCTGACGGACCTCCGGGGCGCAGAAATCGTTGAGGATTTCATGGCGCCCGCGGGGGCAGTCCATCCGCTCCAGCGGCAACCGTGGCCGGCTCAGCGCCTGCTGCAGCCTGTCCATGCCCTTGCCGCCGCCGCTCATTGGGTCTTGGCGGCCGCCAAGAAGCAAAATCGGCAGGCGCGCGGGCAGGCGGGCCAGCCGTTTGGATGATTGCACATCGGCCAGTGCCGAAAGCAGTGCCAACCAGGTGGCGGTGGTGCATTGAAAGCCGCATTTGGGGTCGTCGATATAGGCCTTCACCTGGGCTGGATCGGCGCTCAGCCAGTCGAAGTCGGTGCTGGCATCGGGAACGCTGCGTGCCCAGGTTTCAAAGGTGAGTTTGTGCACCAGTGGGCTCTGGCCACGGGCGCCGTGCCGCCGACGCTGCCATTTCAGCACCGAGGCCATCAACCGGTAGTACAGAGGCGGGTGGTAATCGCTGCCGCACAGCACCAGGCCGTCCAGTTTGTCGCCATGCGCCTCGGCGCCCGCCAGGGCAATGAAAGAACCCATGCTGTGACCGCCCAGCACCAGGGCGCCGGGTTCTCGCTCGCGGATGCTGTCGATCACCCGGCTCAGATCGTCCATCACCAGGCCCCAACCGTTCTCGTCTGCGAAGTGGCCGGGCGGCTCGGCGGCGTCCATGCTGGCGCCATGGCCGCGGTGGTCCGGGCAGTACAGGTTCCAGCCGTGTTCGGCCAGGGTTTCGCCCAGGGCCTGGTAGCGGGCGCCGTGCTCGGCCATGCCGTGCAGCCAAATCAGCGACCCCACAGGGTCGGCGGCGCGCCACTCATGAACGGCGATGGTGTGGCCGTCCGCCGCGCCGATAACAAAACATTCCGAAGTCATTAATGCGTTCCCCTCAAACAGGCCATGAACATGCGTGATGCGTGTGCGAGCGTCAAGATCGGCGTGTATCATCATTGCCCGCGTATTCAGGCCCAAAGGAGAGCGTGTGATTCATTATCAGGTCCGTCCGTTGCGCCCGCAGGCGCATCTGTTCCAGGTCACTCTCACCATCGACCGGCCAACGCCGGAAGGCCAGGGGCTGACTCTGCCCGCCTGGATCCCCGGCAGCTACATGATCCGGGATTTTGCCCGCCATATTGTATCCCTGGACGCGTCGGCGGCGGGTAGACCCGTGGACGTGGCCAAGCTGGATAAACAGACCTGGCAGCTGGCGCCGGCCGCCGGGCCGGTCACCGTGCGCTACCAGGTGTACGCGTGGGATTTGTCGGTCCGTGGCGCCCACCTGGACACCACCCACGGCTATTTTAACGGCAGCTGCCTGTTTCTCGCCGCCATGGGCTTCGAGGACCAGCCCTGCGAGGTGGATATTGAGGCCCCGGACGGCGCCGCCTACGCCACCTGGAGACTGGCCACCGGGCTTGAGCGGGTGGGCGGCCCGGAACTGGCTTTCGGCCGCTTCCGCGCCGACAACTACGACGCCCTGATCGATCATCCGGTGGAGATGGGCCATTTCGAGCATGCCCGCTTCGAAGCCTGCGGCGTGCCCCATGACGTGGTGCTGAGCGGCCGTCACCGCGCTGACATGGCGCGGCTGTGCCGCGACCTGAAGCCGATCTGCGAGCACCATATCAAGCTGTTCGGCGAGCCGGCGCCGATGGACCGCTATCTGTTCATGACCCTGGTCACCGACGGCTACGGCGGACTCGAGCACCGCAATTCCACCAGCCTGATGAGCCCGCGCACCGACCTGCCGTTGCTCACCGACGGCGCCGACCAGGTGCGCGACGGCTATCGCAGCTATCTCGGTTTGTGCAGCCACGAATACTTCCACACCTGGAACGTGAAGCGCATCAAACCGGAGGCGTTCACGCCCTTCGACCTGAGCCGGGAGGTGCACACTGAATTGCTGTGGGCCTTCGAGGGCATCACCAGCTATTACGACGATTTGTCCCTGGCGCGCACCGGGCTGATAGCGCCGGAAAGCTACCTGGAACTGCTGGGCCAGACCCTGACCCGCGTGCACCGGGGCCGGGGTCGTTTCAAGCAAACCGTCACCGAGTCCAGTTTCGACGCCTGGACGCGCTTCTATAAGCAGGACGAAAACGCCCCCAATGCGATCGTCAGCTACTACGCCAAGGGCGCCCTGGTGGCGCTGGCGTTGGACCTGACCCTGCGTCAGCGGACCAATGACGCACGCAGCCTGGACGACCTGATGCGCCTGCTGTGGCAGCGCCACGGCCAGACCGGCGTCGGGGTGCCGGAGCAGGGCGTACAGGCCCTGGCCGAGGAGGTCGCCGGCTGTGACCTCAGCGAGTTCTTCAATCAGGCGTTGTACCGCACCGAGGATCTGCCGCTGGAGGCGCTGCTTGCCGAGCGCGGTGTGACGGTGAACTGGCGCCCGGCGGACGGCCACAGCGACAATGGCGGCCGGCCCGGTAAAAGCCAGGCGCCGGTGCATCTGGGCGCGCGTTTCGCCTCGGACCCCCAGGGCGCCCGCCTTCAGGTGGCGTACGAGCAGGGCGCGGCCATGGAAGCCGGCCTGGCCGCCGGTGACGTGGTGGTGGCGGTGGACGGCCTGAAAGCCAGCGCCGGCAATCTGGACACGCTGCTGGCCGGCTACCAGGAAGGCGAGCGTGTCGACGTGCACGCCTTCCGCTGTGACGAGCTGATGCGCTTCACCGTGACGCTGGCGGCGTCGGAAAAGGATACCGCCTATCTATCCTTGGACGAAGGTGGTTTGAACGATAAGGGTCGGGCGTGGTTGCTGGGTACGGAACCCGATAGAGGGAGATAGAGCGTCGCCCCGCGGCCTGTAATGGGCCTCTGGTATCCTGCCGGCAAGCGTCGCTTGCCTTTCGCGGGCACGGCCCGCTCGCACAGTGATTTTTGGTTATGGCGAATCTTGAACTGGATGAATTGTATCGGCGGCTCGGCCAGGCCCGCGCCGCCGACCGGCGGCGGCTGAAAAAGCGGCTCGACGGGTTGGCGCGCAAGTTCAGCGCCAATGCCGTGCCCAAGGTGAGCGCCGCCATCGAGGCGTCGGTGGCGGCCCGTGCGCGGCGCGCCGGTCTCGCCGCGGCACCGTTGCGCTGGCCCGACCTGCCGGTGGTGCACGACCGCGAGGCCTTGGCCGCCGCCATCGAGCGCCACCAGGTGGTGGTGGTGGCCGGCGAAACCGGTTCCGGCAAGACCACGCAGCTGCCTAAAATCTGTTTGTCGCTGGGGCGCGGCGTGGACGGCTATATCGGCCATACCCAGCCCCGCCGTCTGGCGGCCCGCTCGGTGACGGCGCGCATTGCCGAGGAACTGAACAGCCGGGTCGGCGGCCTGGTGGGCTATAAGGTCCGCTTCAGTGAACAGGTCGGGGACGACACCCTGGTCAAGCTGATGACCGACGGCATGCTGCTCAGCGAAATTCAGCAGGACCGCTACCTCCATCAGTACGACACGCTGATCATCGACGAGGCCCACGAGCGCAGCCTGAACATCGATTTTCTGCTCGGTTACCTCAAGCAGCTTTTGCCGCGCCGCCCGGACCTGAAAATCATCATCACCTCGGCGACCATCGACCACGAGCGCTTCGCCGCGCATTTCAACGGCGCGCCGGTGTTCGAAGTATCCGGGCGCACCTTCCCGGTGGACATCCACTACCGGCCGCCGGCGGAAGAACGCGAGCTGGGGCTGCAGGTGGAGGAAGTGCTGCGCGAAATCGATCAGCAGGAACGGCGCGACGGGCCACCGCCGGCCCGTGACGTACTGGTGTTTTTGAGCGGCGAGCGAGACATCCGCGATGTGCACCACCATCTGAAACGCTGCGATTTCCGCGATACGGAATTGCTGCCGCTGTACGCCCGCCTCAGCGCGGCGGAGCAGCAGCGGGTGTTCTCTGGCCACCGCGGGCGGCGCGTGGTGCTGAGTACCAATGTGGCGGAGACCTCGTTGACGGTGCCCGGCATCCGCTACGTGATCGACGCCGGTACCGCCCGTATCAGCCGCTACAGTGTGCATTCCAAGGTGCAGCGGTTGCCGGTGGAGCCCATCGCCCGCGCCAGCGCCGATCAGCGCGCCGGGCGCAGCGGCCGCATCATGCCCGGCGTCGCCTACCGGCTCTATGACGAGGACGATTTCAACAACCGGCCGGCGTTCACCGACCCGGAAATCCAGCGCACCAATTTGGGCGCGGTGATTCTGCGCATGGCCGACCTGAAGCTGGGCGCGGTGGAAGAGTTTCCCTTTATCGAGCCGCCGGACGGCCGCCTGATACGCGACGGCTACCGTCTTCTGGAAGAGCTGGGCGCGCTGGATAAACAGCGCCGTGTGACCCCTCTCGGTCGCCAGTTGGCGCGTTTCCCGCTGGACCCGACGCTGGCCCGCATGGTGGTGGCCGGCGCCGAGAAAAAAGCGCTGCGCGAAGTGCTGGTGATTGTCGCCGCCCTGGCGGTGCAGGACCCGCGTGAACGACCCCGCGACAAACAGCAACAGGCCGACCAGGCCCATCAGCCGTTTGAGAACAAGGAATCGGATTTTCTGTTTTTCTGGAATCTCTGGCAGTGGGCCGAGCAACAACGCGGCGACCTGGGCCGCAACCCCTATGAAAAGCTGCTAAAAAAGAATTTCCTGGCGCCGTCGCGGATGCGCGAATGGCGTGACACTCACCGGCAACTGCTGTTGCTGGCTAGAGAGGAGGGCTGGTCCCTCAATGACGAGCCGGTGGACTATGAGAGCCTGCACCGAGCGCTGCTGACCGGGCTGGTGGGCAACGTGATGACCCGCAACGAGGACGGCGAATGGTTGTCCACCCGCAACCGAAAGCCGCTGCTCTGGCCGGGCTCGTCGTTAAGCAAGGGCGCGGCTAAGAAGGCCAAATTGCGTTGGCTGGTGGCGGCCGAGCAAGTGGAAACCAGCCGCCTGTTCGCGCGCTGCGTGGCGCGGATTGAGCCGCAATGGGTGGAAGCGGAAGCGGCGCATCTGATCAAGCGCCAGTATTTCGAGCCGCACTGGTCGAAAAAACGCGGCTGCGTGATGGCCAAGGAGCAGATCAACCTGTTCGGGCTGATTCTCGCTTCCGGCCGCCGCATGCACTATGGCCCACTGGAACCGGAACTGGCCCGCGAGCTGATGATTCGTGAAGGCCTGGTCGCGGGCGAGCTGACTCGCGAGCCGGAGTTCGTGAGCGCCAACCGGGAACGGCTGCAGCGTCTTGAAGAGATGGAACACAAGCTGCGCCGCCGAGACATCCTGGTGGACGAAGAGACTCGCTTCCTCTTTTACGATCAACGGTTGCCATCCGGCCTTTATACCCTGGCGCACCTGGAAGCCTGGTACAAAAAGCAGGCCGACGCGGCGCAGCGTGAGGCGCTGCTCATGGACGATGCCTTTTTGTTGTCCCACAGCCCGGATCTGCAAGGCGGCGCCTTTCCGGATGAACTGGAATGGGACGGCATGCGGTTGCCCCTGGAGTACAGCTTTGACCCTACCGGTGATCGCGACGGTGTTACCGTGATCGTGCCCGCTGGCGCACTCCAGCAGTTGCACACGGAACGGCTCGCCTGGCTGGTGCCCGGTTTGCTGCGTGAGAAGTTGGAAGCGTTGATTCGTGGCCTGCCCAAGGCCCGCCGCCGGCATTTCGTACCGGTACCCGACTATGTGGCGGCACTGCAGGAGTCGCTGAGCTCGGATCAGCCTCTGTTGCCCGCCATGACCCGAGAACTGCAGCGCATTACCGGGGTGCGCGTGGAGCAGGAAGAGTGGCGCGAGGACCAGTTGCCCGGACATCTGCGCATGAACGTGCGGGTTACCGACGGGCAGGGCAAGGTACTCGCCGAGGACCGTGACCTGGCGCGGTTGCAACAGCGGTTTGAAGCGCTGGCCGCGGGCTCTGATGCGGCACCGTCCCAGGAGGAAGTCGTGCGCGGGCGCGCCTGGGTGTTCGGCTCATTGCCGGAATGTGAGGAGAGCGAGCAGGGTGGGGTGGTGTTCCGCCGCTACCCGGCTTTACGGGACCGCGGCGAGGACGTGGCGCTGGAGTATTTCGCCGACGCTGACGATGCTCACTGGTGGCACGGCGTTGGCTGCGCCAGGCTGATATTGCTGGCATTGAATGAACAGGTGCGCGGGCTTAAACGGTTCGCTGGTCAGCAGCCGGGCTTTCAGAAACTGAAAGCGGAGAAATCGGCCATGGCGCGCGGCGCCCTGGACCAGGCGCTGCTGCGTGCCACGGTGTCCCATTTCCGTTTGCACGACCAGCCAGTGCGCGATCACAACGCGTTCCGCGCCCGCCTTGATCAGGGGCGTGGCGAGTTCGTGCCGGCCGTGGAGCAGGCGTTGCACACCTGGGGCGATTTGTTCGCCGCTTACCGCCGTGTCATGCAACGCCTGGAAAAGAACTTCCCGCTGGCCTGGGCGCACGCGCACCGCGATCTCAAACAACAGCTCGCCGATTTGTTCAGTGACGACTTTCTGCTCACCGTGCCCAAGGCGTGGTTGGATGAATACCCGCGCTATCTGGCGGCGGTGGAGCAGCGTCTGGAAAAACTGGGCGGTCAGATCGGTCGGGATCGGGCGGTGGTTGGTGAACTGGAAGAATTCCGCGAGCGCTATCACCGCCGTGCCAAGGACACGCCGCCTTGGCGGCAATCCGAAGCGCTGCGTCTGTACCGCTGGATGATGGAGGAATACCGGGTCAGTCTGTTTGCTCAGCCGCTGGGCACCCGGGTGCCGGTGTCCGCCAAGCGTCTTAACCGTCAATGGGAGGCCTGCTAACGGCCTGATGAGGGCCGCCGGGCGGCCGTCAAGCGCCGACGAATCGGCGAAATACCATTCCGGCTTTGCGCCGGCCCGGTCATATCCGGATAATTGACCCATTTATGGAACCCGCCCGAGGTTCCCGACTGTCGCGGCGCTCCCCGGAGTGCCCTTTTTGCGCGAGGACAGGCTTGTGACCCATTCCGTCGTTATCAGCGGTACCGGACTCTGGACCCCCGAACAATCCATCACCAATGAAGAATTGGTGGCTTCCTTCAACGAATACGTGGCCCGCTACAACGAACGCCATGCCGACGCCATTGAAACGGGCGATATTGAGCCGCTGACCGGCTCCAACTCCGCGTTCATCGAGAAAGCGTCGGGCATTAAGCAGCGCTATGTTCTGGACAAGGAAGGCATTCTCGACCCGGACCGGCTGGCGCCGAATATTCCCGAACGCAGTGACGACGAGTTGTCGGTGCAGGCGGAGATCGCCGTGCACGCCGCCCGTCAGGCGCTGGACAGCGCCGGCCTGCAGCCGGACGATCTGGACGCGGTGCTGGTGGCCTGTTCCAACATGCAGCGCGCCTATCCGGCCATGGCGGTGGAGGTGCAACAGGCTCTGGGCATGGAGCACGGTTGGGGCTATGACATGAACGTGGCCTGCTCGAGCGCGACCTTTGGGATCCAGACCGGCGTCGACGCCATCCGCAACGGCTCCGCGCGCCGCGTGCTGATGGTCAATCCGGAAATCTGCTCGGGGCACCTGGCCTGGGAAGACCGCGACTGCCACTTTATTTTCGGCGACGTGAGTACCGCGGTGATTCTGGAGCGGGCCGAGGACGCCACCAGCGACAATCAATGGGAAGTGCTGGGCACGCGTCTGCAGACCCGTTTCTCCAACAACATTCGCAACAACTTCGGGTTCCTCAACCGGGCCGACCCCTCGGGCGTGGGCAGCCGCGATAAGCTGTTCCGTCAGGAAGGCCGCAAGGTGTTCAAGGAAGTGTGCCCGATGGTGGCCGAGCAGATCACCGGCCATCTGGCCGACCTGTCCGTGCCGGTGGAGGATGTGCGCCGGATGTGGCTGCACCAGGCCAACCTGAACATGAACGAGTTCATTGCCCGCCGGGTGCTGGGTCGCGACCCCAGCCGCGACGAGGCACCGGTGATCCTGGATGACTACGCCAACACCAGTTCCGCCGGTTCGATCATTGCGTTCCACAAGCACAACAGTGATCTGCCGGCGGGCACCAAAGGGGTAATTTGTTCCTTTGGCGCGGGCTATTCGATCGGCAGCGTGATCGTCAATCGGGTGCGCTGAGCCCGCTTTTTTCACGCTGGCGTCACGGCGGCCGCGGGGTAGACTCCGCGGCCGTTTTTGTTTGTTTGGCGATCTACACGTAACGTTTACTTGATTCGTGCATCCATATAGTGTCGAAGCCACGGAAGGGAATCACTTCTGTCGGCTTCACTCACAGAATTATTCGATCCATATTGGAGAACGATCATGGCTAAACTGAGCAAAATGAACCCCCTGGCCGCTACCCTTGGCGCCGCCTTCGTGGCTTCCGCAATGTCCATTCCGGCTCACGCGGCCGAGAACCCGTTCGGTGCCACCGATTTGCAGAGCGGTTATCAGCTGGCTGGTGACAGCAAGTCCGCCGAAGGCAAATGTGGTGAAGGCAAATGCGGCGGCGACAAGAAAGGCGAAGGCAGCTGCGGCGGCGATAAAAAAGGTGAAGGCAGCTGCGGTGGCGACAAGAAAGGCGAGGGCAGCTGCGGCGGCGCCGCCTGAACTAAGGAGTCGTAATTGATGACGACTTTCCCCGTGACCGGTACCGGTCTGGGGTTGCGGCGGGCCCTTATGGGCCCGCTGTCCCAACCGGACAATATACCGGTGGATTTTCTCGAGGTGGCGCCGGAAAACTGGATTCCCATGGGCGGCGCGCTGGCCCGTGAGTTTCGCGGTTTCACCGAACGTTACCCCTTTGTCAGCCACGGTCTCAGCCTGTCCCTGGGCGGGCCGGAGCCGCTTGATTTCGAATTGCTGGGGAACATCAAACAGTTTCTCAGTGAACACCGGATTCGCTGCTACACCGAACATCTCAGCTATTGCAGCGATCACGGCCATCTTTATGATTTGATGCCGATCCCGTTCACCGAGGAAGCGGTGCACTATGTGGCCGACCGCATCCGCCGGGTGCAGGATTTTCTCGGCCAGCGTATTGGCATCGAACACGTCAGCTATTACGCCACGCCAACGGTCACCGAGAGCAGCGTCCTGGGTGAGCTGGAATTCGTTAACGCGGTACTGGAGGAGGCGGATTGTGGGCTGTTGCTCGACGTGAACAACGCCTACGTGAATGGCATCAATCACGGCTACGACGCCGCCGAATTCATTCGTGGCTTGCCCGGCGAACGCATTTTTTATGTGCATATCGCCGGCCATTTCGACGAAGCCGAGGACCTCAAAGTGGATACCCACGGTAGCGAGGTGATCGATCCGGTATGGCGTTTGCTGGATGTCGCCTACGACCAGTTCGGCGTACTGCCAACTCTGTTGGAGCGGGATTTCAATTTTCCGCCAGTGGAAGAACTGAATCGTGAGCTGGGACGCATTGGCGATGCTCAGCAGCGACGTTCCGCGGTAAGCCGGAGAGCCTGATGAGCGAACCGGAGTTCCAACGCCTGCAGCGTTCGTTCGCGGCGCATTTGCGCAATCCGGAACGCCACCCGGCGCCGTCCGGTATCGAGGAGCGGCGCCTGACGGTGTACCGCCAGCTGTTTTTCAACAACGTGAACGGGTTTCTGGAGAAGGGCTTTCCGGTTCTGCACAGCCTCTATGACGAAGCTGGATGGCGGCGCCTGGTGCGCTGCTTCTTCGATCAGCACGCCTGCGCGTCACCCTACTTTCTGGAAATTCCCGAAGAATTCGTCACTTTTCTTGCCGACGCCTATCAGCCGGTGGACGGCGACCCGCCTTATCTCGCCGAATTGGCGCACTATGAGTGGATAGAGCTGGTGCTGGACACGGCGACGGACACGGTTCCAGAGCAGGGTGTGCAGCCCGGCGGTGACCTGCTGCGTGGCGTGCCTTATCTGAACCCGCTCCATTGCGTGCTTAATTACCGTTGGCCGGTGCATCAAATCGGACCGGAGCATCGTCCGGAGAGGCCGCCGGAGCAGCCGGTGTGGTTGCTGGTTTATCGTAATGCGGAGGACCAGGTGGCGTTCATGGAGATCAATGCGGTGACTGCCCGGTTGCTGGCGTTGATGCAGGAGCAGCCGTTCAGCAACGGGCAGCAGCTGCTGCAAACACTGGGCGATGAAATGGGTTTTCAAGACCGCGCCGCGCTGCTGAGCTTTGGCGCCGATCTTCTGCAGCGGCTGCGCGATCGCGAGCTGATTCTGGGCGCGCGCCTGCAGCCGACCCCGGCCTGAGAGTCGCAAGGTTGCTCTCCGTATGCCATGCACCGCTATAATGCGCGGGCCATCACTGATTTAGGGAGCTACTGTGCGCATATGGATTGCGGCGCTTGTCTCGGCGCCATTGATTGCTTTATCCCATCCGGTACTCGCCCAGCCGCTACCGGAAACCGCCGGCGAGACCCGTGAAGCCGCGATCCAGTCCGGTGAGGACTGGGGCAGCGCCTCGACGCCGTTCGACCAGGCCGGGGGCGTAGGTCGCTTCGAGGAGCAGGACCCCTGGCAAGGCTTCAACCGCAAGATTTTCGGTTTCAATGAATTCGTTGACCGTTATGCGCTCAAGCCCGCCGCCAAAGGCTATCGCTGGGTGACACCGGAGTGGCTCGACAACACCGTGACCCGCTTTTTCAGCAACCTCGGCGATATCGGCGATGGCCTCAACTATATGTTCCAGTGGCGCTGGGGCGAAGCCGGCAACAGCCTGGGGCGCTTCACCATTAATACCACCTTGGGTGTGGCCGGCCTTTTCGACGTGGCCAGCGATGTGGACCTTCGTAATACCGACACCAGCCTGGACGTGACGCTGGGCCGCTGGGGCGTGGCCCGCGGGCCGTATCTGGTGGTGCCGATTCTGGGGCCGTCGTCGGTGCGCGATGCCACCACGATCTATCCCAGCAGCTATCTGTGGCCGGTGAGCTATCTGGAGGACGATCTGGCGCGCTACTCGCTGGCGGCGTTGTACGGGGTCGACCTGCGGGCCGATCTGCTGGACCTGGAGCGCAACATTGTCGGCGACCGCTATACCTTTATTCGCAACGCCTATCTGCAGCGTCGCCTGATGCAGGAAGGCAAGGACGCGGAGCCCGCGCTGCCCGATGAAGACCCGGAGCTGGAAAGCGACGACGGTTGGTAGCCGCGTGGTCTGCCGGACGGCCGGCGTTATTCTCCCAGGGCGGCCAGCTTGGCGCGGATAAAGTCGCCGTGAGACACGTACAGCAGCTCGGATACCCGGCGGATCAACTGCTCTTCGTGGCTGTCGGCGTCGCCGTCGGCGGCGGCGATGGCCCACATATCGTAAATCAGTTGTACCCGGGTTTCCGGATCCCAGCGTTGCCGTAGTGGCATGGTGAACTCGAACAGGTCGGTGGCGTTTTCCACTCTTTGATCCAGCTCGGCGACGATTTCGTCCATCTCTTCCGCTTCCAGGCGCCAACGCTCGCGCACCGCCTTGACCAGCAAGCGCTGCTCACGCTGGTCCACTTCACCGTCGGTGCGCGCCACTTCCATCAGCAACGCAGCGGCGGCGCGGTGCAAGTCGTGGTCGCTTTCTTCGTTGGTCTGAGCGGACGAGTCGGATTCAAACAAACGGGCAAGCCATTTCACGCTGCGATGTCCTCCGCGGTCAGTAAGGCTTCCAGGGCGCGTTGATCGGCGGCGAACCGGCGAATGCCGTCGCTGAGCAAATCACACGCCATCGGGTTGTCATTCAGTGACCAGCGGAAACGGGCTTCGTTCAGTGCCCGGGCGGGGATCGCGCCTTCCGGCTCTGCCGGAACCACTGCGTCCGGGTCCAGGCAACGCGACAGGGCGCCGTCGTCTTCGGCCAGCTCGCCGAGTAGCGCCGGGCTGATGGTGAGGCGATCGCAGCCGGCGAGCGCCTCGATCTGCGCCGCATTGCGGAAGCTGGCGCCCATCACGATGGTGTCCAACCCGCGCCCCTTGAGAAGATGGAAAATCTCGCGCACAGACTGAACACCCGGATCCTGATTGATATCGGTGATTTCCAGCCCGCGCTTCACGTGCCAGTCCTGGATGCGACCGACGAACGGCGAGATCAGGGTGGCGCCGGCTTCGGCGGCGGCCAGCGCCTGCTCGGCACTGAACACCAGAGTCAGGTTGCAGCGCACGCCTTCTTCCTCAAGGATGCGCGCCGCCTGGATGCCCTCCCAGGTGGCGGCGGCCTTGATCAGGATCCGTTCCGCGGGCACGTCCAGTTCCCGGTACAGCGCCATCAAGCGACGCGCCTTGGCGACGGTGGCGGCGGTATCGAACGACAGCCTTGCGTCCACCTCGGTGGAGACCAGGCCCGGTATATGCCCCAATACCGCCTGGCCCGCCACGCAGGCGAACGCGTCGGTGCACCAGGCGAGGTCGCCCTCGTGGCCCAGTTCCCGGGCCAGCTCGCGGGCCTGGTCGAGCAAGTGCCGATAGCGCTCATCGCGGGCCGCTGCCAGCAGCAGCGACGGGTTGGTGGTGGCATCGTGGGGCCGCAGCGCCGCGATGCGTTCCAGGTCGCCGGTGTCGGCGACCACGGTGGTCCATTGTTCGAGTTGTTGGCGTTTGCTGATCATATCTGACCTCCCTGTGTCGTGGCCCCAGCATAGCCAACCGTGTGCCGGGTCAAAAGGGCCAGAGCCTCTTGATAGACCTCCGGCGTGGCGTCGTCCTTGTGCGCGTGCTGGCTCAGGTGGCGGCGATAAGCGCGCGCGCCCGGCATCGCCTGGAACAGATTGAGTGCATGACGCAGCACATGCTTGGGGTGCACGCCGTCGGCGTAGCGCCGCTCCAGATAAGGAATGAACGCCTCGGCCACCGCCAGCCGGTCCGGCGGCGGGGCGCTCTCGCCGAACACCTTCCGGTCCACCTCGGCGAGAAACCAGGGGTTCATGTAGGCCTCCCGGCCGACCATCAGCCCGTCCACCTCGCCCAGATGGGCAAGCATGCCCGGCACGTCGCGCAGCCCGCCGTTAAGGATGATCTCCATATGCGGAAAGGCCTGTTTTATCGCGTAGGCGCGCTCATAGATCAGCGGCGGGATGTCCCGGTTTTCCTTGGGGGACAAACCGTCCAGGATCGCCTTGCGGGCATGGATGGTCAGGCTGCGGCAGCCGGCTTCATCCAGATGCCGGACGAAGCGTTGCAGGAACGGGTAGTCGTCCTGATCGTCGATGCCGATGCGCGTTTTCACCGTCACCGGCATGTCCGTGACGTTCGCCATTGCTTCTACGCAGCGGGCCACCAGCTCCGGCTCGGCCATCAGAACCGCGCCGATCTTGCCCTGCTGCACCCGGTCCGAGGGGCAGCCCACGTTGAGATTGATCTCATCGTAGCCGTAATCCGCGCAGATACGCGCCGCTTCGGCCAGTTGCCCCGGGTCGCTGCCGCCCAGCTGTACCGCCAGCGGGTGCTCGGCGGCATCGAAACCGAGCAGGCGTTGCCGGTCGCCGTGGATCACCGCCGGAGCGACCACCATCTCGGTGTAGAGCAGCGTGCGGCGGGTGATAAGACGGGCCAGATAGCGAAAATCCCGGGTGGTATAGGCCATCATCGGCGCGATGGAAAAGCGCCGGCTGAGCGGGGCAGGGCCGGGAATCGGAGTGTTGAGTGAGGACATGGCGCTATTATCGCACGGTCGCCGCCGCTGCGGGAAACCCTTGCGCGGTGCTCGCGCGAAGACGCGTGCGAAGAACGGCGGCGTCCGCCTGGGCAAATCCATGCAAAGGTATATTCCTGTAAAAGCGCCTTGTGAAAGCTTCGCCGTTTGGCTTTGATGACAGTGCGATAATGCAAAACAGGGAGAAAACTATGCTGAGCTGGAGCCTTTTATTTCTTGTCATCGCGATCATTGCCGCGGTTTTGGGGTTTAGTGGTATTGCCGGCACCGCCGCGGGCATCGCCAAGATTCTGTTTGTTGTTTTCCTGGTGATCTGGATCATCAGTCTGATCGCCGGGCGGCGCTGACCGGGAAGAGCGGCGCCGACACCGCTGTGGCTACTGATAACAGGGGCGCATTAGCCTATAATGCGCCCCTTTAATTCCGGCCACGGAGTCAGCATGACCGTTCGTACCCGAGTGGCACCTTCGCCCACCGGCGACCCCCATGTGGGGACCGCTTATATTGCGCTTTTCAATCGTTGTTTTGCCCGCCAGCACGGCGGGCAATTCATTCTCCGCATCGAAGACACCGACCAGAGCCGCTCCAGTGATGCCTCGGAGCAGGCGATTCTGGAGTCGTTGCGCTGGCTGGGCCTGGACTGGGACGAGGGCCCCGACGTGGGCGGCCCTCACGCCCCCTACCGGCAAAGCGAGCGGGCCGGCGATTACCGGCTCTACGCGGAGCGCCTGATGGCCGACGGCCATGCCTTCAAATGTTTTCGCACTGCCGAGGAGCTGGATCAGTTGCGCGCCGACTTGAAAGAGCGGGGCGAGAACCGGGCCTTGAAGCCCGCGGACCTGGAATTGCCGGCGGAGGAGCAGCAGCGCCGTGAGGCGGCCGGCGACCCCTATGTAATCCGCATGCGGGTGCCGGAGACCGGCCGTTGTGAAATCGACGACATGCTGCGTGGCACCGTGGAACTGGACTGGCCCCTGGTGGACGCGCAGATACTGCTCAAGTCCGACGGCATGCCCACCTACCATCTTGCCAATGTGGTGGACGATCACCTGATGGAGATTACCCATGTGATCCGCGGTGAGGAATGGTTGAATTCGGCGCCCAAGCATAAGCTCCTCTACCAGTATTTCGGCTGGGAGATGCCGGTGCTGTGCCACATGCCGCTGTTGCGTAACCCCGATAAATCTAAGCTCAGTAAGCGCAAGAACCCGGTCAGCATTAATTTTTACCGCCGCATGGGCTACCTGCCGGAAGCGGTGGTTAATTATCTCGGCCGCATGGGCTGGTCGATGCCCGATGAACGTGAGCGTTTCACCCTGGAAGACATGCAGGCGGCGTTCGATATTCAGCGCGTGTCCCTGGGCGGGCCGGTGTTCGACGTCGAGAAGCTCAGCTGGCTCAACGGCCAGTGGCTGCATGACCTCTCCGATGAGCAGTTCCTGGACCAGCTTCGCGACTGGGCCTTCAACCGCGAGTACGCCATGCGCGTGCTGCCCCATGTGAAACAGCGTGTGGAAACCTTCGGTGAGGTAGTCGACAAAGCCGGCTTCTGTTTCTCGGGCATGGTGGCCGTGGACGAAGCCGACTTCCAGCACCCCAAGCATGACGCGGAGGCGATGAAAGTCTGGCTGCAGTTCTACCTGTGGACCTGCGAGGCGCGCCGTGACTGGCAACGTGACGGCCTGTTCGCGGACGCCAAACAACTGGCCGACGCCCTGGAGATCAAGATCAAGGATTTCCTGTTTCCGGTGTTCGTGGCCATCGCCGGCACCAGCGCCAGTTTTTCCGTGGTCGACAGCATGGAACTGCTGGGGCCGGACATCAGCCGGGCCCGTCTGCGCCATGCCATCGAGGTGCTCGGCGGTGTTTCCAAGAAGCAAACCAAGAAGCTGGAGAAGGAGTGGGCGGCTATTGTTCCGGCGAATTGAACAAGGCTTGTACAAACAGACTTCCAACTGTCAAAAACCCGGGGAGGATGCTTGACAGGGTAGGGGTGCTGCGTAAAATACGCGGCTCCACACAGGGCGCAGCCCGGTGGGACAGCTTTTGGGGCCATAGCTCAGCTGGGAGAGCGCTACAATGGCATTGTAGAGGTCGGCGGTTCGATCCCGCCTGGCTCCACCAAACACGTCCCCTTCGTCTAGTGGCCTAGGACACCGCCCTTTCACGGCGGTAACAGGGGTTCGACTCCCCTAGGGGACGCCAAATAAAAAGGCCCCGGCTCGCAAGAGCCGGGGCCTTTTTATTTGGCGTTCATCCTCTGGGGGAGGCGCCACTTGTGCGAGCGGGCCTGGCCCGCGAAAGGGTGGCTTTAGCCACCCGGCGGGATGCCAGAGACGTTGTCATTGCTGTGCTTTCAGAGGTCTCTGGGATCCTGCCGGCCGGCGTTGCCGGCCTTTCGCGGGCCGGGCCCGCTCCCACAAGGCCCGCTCCCACAAGGCCCGCTCCCACAAGGCCCGCTCCCACAAGGCCCGCTCCCACAAGGCAGGCTCCTACAGGCCGGCACCCCGCCTAACCAAGCTGCCGAATCGTCAGAATGTGCGCGATCCGCTCCCCGTCCCAGATGTATTCATAATGCGTGGCCGGCGTCACCGATTCGATCAGATGCGGCGACAGCAACGCGAAGCAGCGTGCCTGGTGATGCCGCACCGAGCCGTATGCCAGGCCATGCTCGTCGGCGTTGAACAGGGCCCGCCCCAGCCGGCGTGCGCTGCCGTAATCCTCAGGGTGATACCAGTCCTCGTCGTCGCGGTGGGGATCGTGAATATTGCGCAGGCTCGCGCTGAAGCACACTTTGAGGCCACGCATTACGATGCGATCGAATTTCAGGCCTCGCACCGCTCGGAAGTAGCGCTCTTGGTGGTAGCGGGTCTCGGCGATGGCCGTGGCCATGCGCTCAGCGCAGTAAAATACCCCGTACTCGCCGTCAGAGAAGCGCGAGCCGTAAGGGCTCAGATGCACGAACGGTCCGAGGGCGTAGTTGCAACCGGGAATACCCCAGGGACGGCGCGCCGGGGGCACACGGTGCAGCTCACCGACCTGCATCTGGATACGCGGGTTGGTGAGCGCCTGAACCGCGTACAGGGCCTCGAAATCGTCCTGGTCGGCGACGTCGTCAAACAGCTGAATAGGGGGGTATTTGCCGTTGACCAGGCGATAGGCGTCCTGGTGAAGGAAGGCGGCCGTCGGCAGATCTTCCGGGCTGGTCACCACTGGCCCCCACGCAGTCCGTCCAGCTGGCGATGCACCTCATACAGGCTGGCCACCCGGCCGTTGCTCATCACCTCCATGGGGCTGGCGCCGTTGAAAAACGGATTGTGGTTCGCCATCCGCACGAAACCGTAGACGTTCTCCCGGTTGCCGAACAGCGTGCGCAGCGCCTGGTGGATATTCAGCAAATAGCTGAGACGTTCCAACAGATCATTGCTGACCCGGGCGCTTTCCGGGCGACTCTGGTACTTATGCAGGGTGGAACGGCCCACGCCGAGTAGGGCGGTCTTCTCCTTTTCCGAGCACTGCCAGTGCTCCAAAAGGCGCAGCACCGCCCGCAACGCGGTATGGCGGGCCGTGTCATCCAGTGGTTTGGCGCAAGGTTCAATGGCCGGTTGCATACTGCCTCCTGAGCGATTTTTTCTATAGTAAGCCTTAAAGATAGTAAATGTCCATGAATAGACAATTGTCTGTCCGGTTGTGAAAAAGTGTTCAATCATGACCGCACCATGAAACCGGTCGGCGCTTGCCGGGTCTGTTAAGCGGGATTAATAAAGGCCGCCGGCGAGGGAAAACCGTATGAGAATTGGGTTGTGTTTGATGTTATTGGCGGCCGTGGGTCTGGCGTCGGCGCGGGATGATGGTTGGGTCGACGCTCATCTCCACTATGTTGATTTCATGCAGCAGAGCGATGGCAGCGAAGCGATGTTGGCGGCCATGGATAAAGCCGGCGTTGAGGAGGCCTGGTTGTTCGGCCTGCCGGTGGTCAAAAAATGGCAGCAGGACGCACCGCGCCGACCCCGCTATTACCTGGGGGATGAGGCGCCGCTGTACTACTACAGCGCCACCGATGACATCGTCGCCGGCGCCGTATTGGCTCTGCCGGAGGCTCAGCGCCGCCGCCTGGCGCCGTTTATCAGCGGCTTCAATCCCACCGACATGAACGCCGCCCGCCATGTGGAAGCGCTGATCAAGCGCTACCCCGGCCTGTGGCGCGGTATTGGCGAGGTCATTACCCGCCACGATGACCTGACCGCGCTCACCGCCGGTGAAACCGCCCGCGCCAACCACCCGGCGCTGATGAAAGTTTACCGCGTGGCGGGCCGCTATGATCTGCCGGTGCTGCTGCACAGCAACCTGACCTCGCTGCGCGAGGAAACGCCGATCTATCTCGGCGAGCTGGAGGACGCGCTGAAAAGCAATCCGAAGACGCGCTTCGTGCTCGCCCACGCCGGCACCAGTGGTGGAGTGGAAGAGCGTCAAGCACCGCTCGCCACGCTGAACGAAATCATCCGCGCTTTGCTGGAGCGTTACGACAACCTCTACGTGGACTTGTCATGGAGTGTGCGCGAGCACTATCTGATCGAGGACGGCGAGCCACGCCCCGCCTGGGTGTCGCTGATTGAAGATCATCCGGACCGCTTCGTACTGGGCAGTGATGTGGTTGGGCATTTCGACAGTATCGAGTCGATCCTGGAGGAATACCGTCCTCTCATGGAGGCGTTGCCGGAACCGGTGGCGGACAAGCTGGCGGGCGACAACGCCCGGGCCTTGCTGCCCGCCAGCGGGGCGGTGGCGAAGGATTAGCCCCGCCGGTGTTGCAGGCGGCGCAGCAGGCTGGAGGTGTCCCAGCGACCGCCACCCATGGCCTGGACTTCTTTGTAGAGTTCGTTGACCAGCGCGGCCAGCGGCAGCGGTGTGCCCAGCCGGCTGGCTTCCGTCAGGCAGATATCCAGGTCTTTGCGCATCCAGTCCACCGCGAAGCCGTGGTCGTACTGGTCCGCGAGCATGGTTGGGTGGCGATTCACCAATTGCCAGGAGCTGCCCGCGCCCGCGCCGATCACGCGCATGGCTTTTTCCGCATCCAGGCCGGCTTTTTGAGCGAAGGCGATGGCCTCGGCCACGCCTTCGATGACCCCGGCCACGCAGATCTGGTTGGCCATTTTGGTTAATTGCCCCTGACCGACCGGCCCCATGTGCACCACGCTTTTGCCGTAATGGTCGAGCAGGGGGCGCACGCGCTCGAACACGGCGTCCTCGCCGCCGCACATGATCGACAGAGTGCCGTCTTTGGCGCCTTGCTGGCCGCCGGACACCGGGGCGTCCATGAAGTGCGCATGATGCTCGCCACAGGCCTGGTTCAGGGCGTGCGCCATGGCCGCGCTGGCGGTGGTGTGGTCAACCAGCACCGCGCCGGCCTTGAGGCTTTGCACGGCGCCGTTGTCTCCCAGGGTGACCTGGCGGAGGTCGTCGTCGTTGCCCACGCACACGAACACCCGATCCGCGTCCAGGGCCGCCAGTGCCGGCGTTTCCGCCTGCTGACCACGGTACTCGTCAAGCCATTGGGCGGCCCGTTCCGGAGTGCGGTTGTAGACGGTGACGGTGTGGCCGGCGTTGGCAAGATGGCCGGCCATCGGATAGCCCATGTTGCCCAGGCCGATAAAGGCTGCGTGGATCATGGCGTTACTCCCGGTCGTCGCTGAGCGGATAGACGGCGAAGCTGTCGCGGGTCAGGCTGCCCAGATAGAGGCGGTTGCCGGCTTGTTCGGCACTGGTCACCGGCGCGAAGGCCTGTTCGCCAAGATGCTGCAGGTTGGCGGTCACCGTGCCGCTTTCATCCAGGCCCAGCACGAAGCCATGGCGGGCGGGTTGCGGCTGCATGAATTGCGGCAAGCGGAACACCACCTTGCGCAGCAGGGGCTTGTCGGACATAGCGTCCAGGGCCGCGTTGCGCGGCGCGAACAGCGCCAGCCAGAAGGTGCCTTTGCCGTTGCCGGAGATGCCGTCAGGGATGCCCGGCAGGTTGTCGAAGAACACATCGTGGCGGCCCGCGTTCTCGCCCTTGAGCCAGTAGCGCAGCACGTTATAGCTGCCGGTCTGGGTGACCAGCACGAAATCTTCTTTCTGGGAGAGGGCGACGCCATTGGCGAATTGCAGGCCGTCCATGAGGACCGTGGTGGTGCCGGAGGCGGGGTCGTATTTCAAGAAGCGACCGTGCCCGCCGTGTTCCATGATGTCGTCGCGGGCCTTCATGGCCGGGCCGAACTTGCTCGACGCGTCGGTGAAGTAGATGGCGCCGTCGCTGGCCACGTCAACGTCGTCGGTGAAGCCAAAGGGCACGCCGTTGGCCTGGTCGGTAAGCACGGTGAGAGCGCCGGAGGCGGGATCCACGCGCAGCAGACCTCGGTAGCCGTCGGCGACCACCAGGGCGCCGTCCGGCGCCAGGTCCAGGCCCAGCGGCCGGCCTTCGGTGTTGGTGATCAGGTCGCCGTTCTCGCCGTTCCGGTCGTAGCGCACCAGCCGGCCGTCTTCGTAACCCACGTAGAGGTTGCCCTGGCTGTCGATGGCGACGTCCTCCGGGCCGTGACCCTGGCCGGCGGCGAGCCGTTTGGCGGCGGCGAGAGCGTCGTTGGTGGCGTAGGGGCCGGTTAACTCCGGTGCTTCGGGGGCGTCCCAGGCCACCGGACTCACCGGCACCGGCCACAGCAGTAGGTAGGCGGCGGCGGCGACCACCAGCAGTAAAGCGATGATTTTTTTCATTATGCCTTCCCGGTCTTGAAGCGATGCCGCGAGTTTAGGCATTCACGACCGGGAAGACAAAGCGGCCTCTCAGGGGGTGATCTTAAAAGTCGGCGCCGACAGGCCATCGCCGCCCGCAGCGAGGGCGCCGTCCTGCGGCAGCGGTTCGCCGCCTTCGATCACCTGACCGGCATCGCCATAACGCAGCCAGGTTCGGGTCGGCACCACGCCGACGCCCGGTTGGTCGTAATCGCACACGCCCTCGGGGAAGATCTCCGCCACACGTTCGGCGAAGGCCGTCGGGTCGAAGATGCCGGCGAGCGGGTTGGCCGGGTAATCCGCCGGGTCCACCGCCTTGAGCTGGCACTTGTTCACCAGGGTGGTGATGGCGTCGCCGGCGACGGTGCGCGGGGTGCCAAAGCGGGTTTGCACTAACGTTTCCTGCAGCGCCACCACCGGATCCGTGATCGGCGCCAGCAGGTCGCCGATCTGGCCGGGCAGCTGCAGGGCGGCCAGGTCGAGGCCGCACACCTGGCCGGTGAGTGCGTCCAGCACCACGCCGGCTTCCGCGGGCGGTGCCGGTAACAGCGACGGATCGAGGCCCGGTATGATCGGGTCCGGATAGAGCAGATTGCCGGTAAGCGGCACCAACGGGTCGTTCTCATCGAACAGCGAGGACAACGACAAGCAACGATCGCGGGCCTGGGCGGGCTTGTGCGTAACGACCTTGTCGGCTATCCCGGTGGCGCTGTGATCGGCTTCGATATTCGACAGCCAGCGGTCCATGACCAACAGGGCCTCGGTGGTGAAAACAGTGTCGCCAGCCAGAGGGAAGGCGCCGAACCAGATCACGTGATTGTCCGCGTGGCCCTGCACCGCCTCCAGGCGGGCGCGCATTTGCCAGGAGTGATAGGCGTCATGGGCGATGCCGGGGTCCGGGCCGCGCAGGTCGATGATCGGCACGTTGGAGAGATGCTCGGCGGTGTTGATGGCGCCGGTGCGGTAGGCGTTGCCGAGCGCGGACGGGTCGGCGACGGTACGCGCGGCTTGCGGTTGGATATCCACATTCAGGCCGCCGATTTCCCGGTTCACGCGCAGGAACTGCTCGCCGGTAATCAGCCCCTGTTGCAGAGCACCCAGGCCGTACTGGACGCCCACATTATCCAAGGGGATGCCGGCGAAGCCCCTGGACAGAAGGGCCTCGTTGGTGGACCAGACCTCCGGCGGGCGGCTGCCGAATTGGTTAATCATGAAATCGAGAAGCCCGCAACGCAGCCCGTCCGGCCGGGTTTCAGCGTTGTAGACCGGCACGTCGTCGGCCAGGCCGGGGCAGTCGTCCTGCTCCGGGAAAGCCGCCGGGAAGAACGCCAGGTCGGAGACCAGCGGGTTGATCGGCAGGTGTCCGTAGAACGCCGACCACTGAACGCCCGGGAGCACGCCGCTAGAGAGCAGGGCGGTGATCACGGACAGGAAGCTGTCCGGGTCTGAGGGAATCTGATTCCCGAAATACCGGCTGAGCAAGTTGTAGTCGGCGAACTGGGTGGCGGTGGTCCAGACGTCCGGGTACGAGCACTGCACGATCAGGCCCTGGTAGATGCCCGGATAGGCATTGGCGACGTGCTGCTGGGCGATGGCGCCACCGGAGCAGCCGGTGCCGATGGTGTAGCGCAGCTCGCCGTACTGTTCGACGATGCGTTCCTTGCCCATCATCAGTGATTCGGCGGCGGTCACCAGGTTCACGTTGTGGCCGAGGTTGGCCTGGGCCGTGGAGAGCGTGATGAAACCGCGGCCCAGGGCCGTGGTAATGCTGTCGCCAAGCAGCACTTCCGCGCCTTCCGGCGCGGTGCCGGCGATGTCGCCGTTGGGCGGTTGGCCGGGGCCGTAGCTCACGCCAACGTTGCCGCCATGGTGGATCAGCAGCTTGCCGTTCCACTGCGCCTGGGGGGCCAGGGCGGTCCAGTCCTGGTCGGGCTGGAACAGGGTCATAATCTGGTAGCGGTCGCGGTTCTGGACGCCGGTTTCGACGCGCACGATAAAGGGCACTTCCACGCCCTGATCGGTGGTTACCCGGGCGATGTCATCGTCCGCCGGTGGATTATCCGGTTGATAGTCGAGAAACGCGCCGGGCAGCCCTGGGTTCATCGGATCAAAGCCGGTGATGAACGCTTGCAGCTTGCCGGCGGGCACGTACTTGAAACGGTATTCGGCGGGCTGGTTGCACTGCGCGTCGATGGCCGCTTCGTTGTTGCAGGTCCAGGGCTGAATCTGGGGCCCGGAGAACACCGGCCCGCCCTTGGGGTGGTTGGTCAGCGGCTGTTGCAGTACCGAATCGTCGGCCAGCGTCACCCGCAGTGTGTGGGTGCCGGGGGCCATACCATCCAGCAGGCCTTTGAGGGTCTCGCCGCTGCTCTGAAAGCGGTCACTGACGTCGGTGTCGCCGAGGGTGATACGGGCGTTGTTGAGCAGGGCGGGGTCGTCCGCGAGGATCTCAATCAAGGCGTCGCCGCCGCTGACCAGGTCGGCGCGGTTGGAAAGCACGCGAATGCTGCCTTCACCGGCGACCGGCTGCGGCGGTTCGGGTTCCGGCTCCGTTGGGGTCGGTGACTGGCCGCCCGAGCTCGCCGGGGTGGAGCTTGAGCTGCCTCCGCAGGCGGTCAGAAGTGTGGCGAGTGCAAGCAGGGCGATGCCGGCGTAGCGGCTTAGGGGGTGGTTCATCAGGGGCACTCCGATGGACTGGTACTGAACGTCCGGTCCCGTTGTTATTGAAATTGAGCGTCGCCTGACAGTATTCAACAAATGGCGGAGGTGAACCGTTGTCGGCTGGTTGCGTGCAGGTTACCGAAAGGGCGGATAGGTATATTAATGTTGCACGAATGTGCCATTTATGGAGGCGAGTCGCCGAGCGGTGCTACGAAGTCAGGTTTGTGGGAGCGGGCCCCGCCCGCGAAAGGGAGCGAAGCTCCCGGCGGGATGCCAGAGACGTATCTAACTGCGGTAGCAACAAGGTCTCTGGTATCCCGCCGGCCGGCAAAGCCGACCTTTCGCTTGCATGGCAAGCTCCTACAAGCTGGGCTTTGGCGCTTACAGGCAGAGCAAAAAAAAGCGAACCCGGAGGTTCGCTTTTCAGGTCCCGAGGGACCGGATAATGCGCCGCGAGGCGGCGATTACCGTTTACTTGCGGTCGCTGAGCGCGGTCATTTCACGCTCGGTCTCGCCGGTGTAGAGCTGGCGCGGGCGGCCGATCTTGTACGGGTTGGAGATCATCTCGTTCCAGTGCGCGATCCAGCCCACGGTGCGGGACAGCGCGAAGATCACGGTGAACATGGAGGTCGGGATGCCGATCGCCTTGAGAATGATCCCGGAGTAGAAATCCACGTTCGGGAACAGCTTCTTCTCTTTGAAGTACGGGTCGCTGAGCGCGATCTCTTCGAGCTTCATGGCCAGCTCGAGCTGCGGGTCGTTGACACCCAGTTCGTTGAGCACTTCGTGGCAGGATTCACGCATCACCGTGGCGCGCGGGTCGTAGTTCTTGTAGACCCGGTGGCCGAAGCCCATCAGCTTGAACGGATCGTTCTTGTCCTTGGCTTTGGCGATGTACTCGTCGATGTTGGAGATGTCGCCGATCTCGTCGAGCATGTTCAGCACCGCTTCGTTGGCACCGCCGTGGGCGGGGCCCCAAAGGGCGGAAATGCCGGCGGCGATGCAGGCGAAGGGGTTGGCACCGGAGGAGCCGGCCAGGCGCACCGTGGAGGTGGAGGCATTCTGCTCATGATCGGCGTGCAGGATGAAAATCTTGTCCATGGCGCGGGCCAGGGTCGGGCTGACCTTGGTCTCCTCGCACGGATTGCCGAACATCATATGCAGGAAATTTTCCGCATAACCGAGGTCGTTGCGCGGATACATCAGCGGCTGACCGAGACCGTACTTGTAACACATGGCCGCGATGGTGGGCATCTTCGCGATCAACCGGAACGCGGTGATTTCCCGGTGCGTGGGGTTATTGATGTCCAGCGAGTCGTGATAAAACGCGGACAGAGCCCCCACCACGCCACACATGATGGCCATCGGGTGCGCGTCACGGCGGAAACCGTTGAACAGATTGCGGATCTGCTCATGCACCATGGTGTGATTCTTTACGGTGCTGACGAAGGTGTCTTTCTGCTCGGCGGTGGGCAGTTCACCGTTAAGCAGGAGGTAGCACACTTCAAGATAGTCCGACTTGGCGGCCAGTTCCTCGATGGAATAGCCCCGATGCAGCAGTTTGCCCACTTCACCGTCGATGAAGGTGATTTTTGATTCGCAGGAAGCGGTGGACGTGAAACCCGGGTCGAAGGTAAAGATGCCGTTGGCGGTCAGGGAAGAAACGTCGATCACGTCACGGCCCAGAGTGGGCGTGTGGATCGGCAGTTCCAGATCGTCCCGGCCCTCTACCTTGAGAATGGCTTTCTTCTCGGTCATGGGAATTTCTCCTCGGTGAATAGAGGGTCCCTACTGGGAAGGTCCTCCAGAGCGCGGGGGACGTTAAAGTTTTGGTGGGTCTTTGTCAACGAGAAGCCCGCCCCGACGGGGGCGACTTTTGTAGGGTAAACAGGCTATTACGGCGCCTCGCCTCGGGCGGCTCGAAAAGGTCCTTTAAAAAACAAGGGATTAACCGCGCACGTCCCGCCACGGTGGGATACGGGCCCGGTTCGCGACGCCGACTAGGATAAAAGTAGCAGGTTGACGTTTGTTTTGCCGTAAGCGCGGCGATATACTGCCGCCCGCGAAGGAGTCTCCGGCCCCGTTCCGATTGGTTTTCACCGCTCGGGACCAAGCAGGAGTTCCCTGTGGGCTCCAACCCCGGCCCGGGCACCATCGGCTTTATCCGCATTCACATTCTGATGTCGCCGTTGATGCCAAGTTCCCGATAACCGCTCCGGTGTGTATCCGGAGCCCGGCAAAAGTGTAGGCTACCGTGAACGATAAGAGACCCGTTAACCTCGATCTAACGACGATCAAGTTCCCGGTCACCGCCATTGCATCCATCACTCACCGTATGACAGGCGTGGCCATTTTCGTTGCCATCCCCGTACTGCTGTGGATGCTGGATCGCTCCTTGGCGTCCCCCGAGAGCTTTGCGGACCTGAAACAGCTGATGACCTCGCCCCTCGCCAAGTTGGTGCTGTTGGCGATTCTGGCCGCCATTTTTTATCACCTGGTCGCCGGTATCCGGCATCTGATCATGGATGCGGGCATGGCTGAAACCCTGGAAGGTGGACGTCGTGGCGCCTTCGCCACGTTTATTGTCACCGTGGTACTGATTCTGTTGGCAGGAGCCTGGGTATGGTAACCAGTGTAACGAGCCTGGGCCGTAACGGCCTTTCTGATTGGCTGATTCAGCGCGTAACCTCCGTGGTGATCGCCGTATACGTGATCGGCATGCTGGGCTTTCTAGTCGCCCAGCCGGATCTGGATTACGGCACCTGGAGTGCCTTTATGGGCTCCATGCCCATGCAGATCGCTAACACCCTTCTGTTGTTCTCCGTGGCCGCCCACACTTGGATCGGCCTGTGGAGCGTAACCACCGACTATCTGACCAGTCTGACCTTCGGTAAAGCGGCCACCAGTGTTCGTCTGGTGGTGCAGATGGCGATCGTGCTGCTGCTGCTTGTGTACTTGCTGTGGGGCCTGCTGATGATCTGGGGAGGCGCATAATCCATGTCCATTCGTACCATCACCTTTGACGCGATCGTGGTTGGCGGCGGGGGCGCAGGCATGCGTGCTTCCCTGCAGATGGCGCAGTCCGGTTTCAAGACCGCGCTGATTTCCAAGGTATTCCCGACCCGTTCGCACACGGTGTCCGCCCAGGGCGGCATCACCTGCGCGATTGCCTCCTCCGATCCCAATGACGATTGGCGCTGGCACATGTACGACACGGTGAAGGGTTCCGACTATATCGGTGACCAGGAAGCCATCGAATACATGTGCCAGGTAGGCCCGGAAGCGGTGTTCGAGCTGGACCACATGGGTCTGCCGTTCTCCCGTACCGAGGAAGGGCGCATCTACCAGCGTCCTTTCGGTGGCCAGTCCAAGAATTTCGGTGAGGGTGGTCAGGCCGCCCGCACCTGTGCCGCCGCCGACCGTACCGGTCACGCGCTGCTGCACACCCTCTACCAGCAGAATCTCAAGAACGGCACCCAGTTCTACAACGAATGGTACGCCGCGGAACTGGTGAAGGACGCCGACGACAACGTGTGCGGTGTTATCGCGATCAGCATCGAGACCGGCGAGACGGTGTTCTTTAAGGCCAAGGCCACGGTGTTCGCCACCGGCGGCGCGGGCCGTATCTATTCCTCCACCACCAACGCCTTGATCAACACCGGTGATGGCGTGGGCATGGCGCTGCGTGCCGGCGTGCCGGTGCAGGACATGGAAATGTGGCAGTTCCACCCCACCGGCATCGCCGGCGCCGGGACCCTGGTTACAGAAGGGTGCCGGGGCGAGGGCGGCTACCTTATTAATAAGGACGGCGAGCGTTTCATGGAGCGCTACGCGCCCAACGCCAAGGACCTCGCGTCCCGTGACGTGGTCGCCCGCTCCATGATGATGGAGATTCTGGACGGCCGTGGCGATGGCCCCGACGGTGACTATGTGTACCTCAAGCTGGATCATCTCGGCGAGGAAGTGCTGCACAGCCGTCTGCCGGGTATTTGTGAACTGTCCATCACCTTCGCCCAGGTGGATCCGGTGAAAGAGCCGATCCCGGTGGTGCCTACCTGTCATTACATGATGGGCGGCATCCCCACCAACGTGAACGGCCAGGCGCTCAAGTTCAGCGGCGGCCACGAAGGCGAGGATCAGTTCGTCAATGGCCTGTTCGCGGTGGGCGAGGTGGCTTGCGTCTCGGTGCACGGCGCCAACCGTCTGGGCGGCAACTCGCTGCTCGACCTGGTGGTGTTCGGCCGCGCGGCCGGTCTGCACATCGAAGAGGCGCTGCGCCAGGGCATGACCCAGTACGAGCCCAGCGAAGCGGATCTCGAGCGGGCGCTGAACCGCGTCAACCGCTGGAACGATTCCACGGATGGCGAATCCGTGTCCTCGTTGCGCAAGGAATTGCAAAGCACCATGCAGAATCACTTCGGTGTATTCCGCAAGGGTGACTTGATGGAAGAGGGTGTGCAGAAGCTGGCCAAGCTTCGCGAACGTATTGCCAAAGCGCACCTTCAGGACAAGAGCCAGTCGTTCAACACCGCCCGTATCGAGGCGCTGGAGCTGGACAACCTGCTGGAAGTAGCGGAAGCCACCGCTCTGGCGGCATCAGGTCGTACCGAGAGCCGTGGTGCTCATTCCCGCTATGACTTCCCGGATCGTGACGACGAAAACTGGCTTTGCCATTCGGTGTTCGACCCCATATCCCAGAAACTGGGTAAACGGGAAGTGAACTTCAAGCCGAAGACCGTCGATACCTTCCAGCCGAAGATCCGGACCTACTAACGGAGGCGCGTAGCCATGAAAGTCAGTATCTATCGCTACAACCCGGACACCGACCGCGAACCGTCCATGAAAGAGTACGAGGTAGACACCCAGGGCAAGGACCTGATGGTGCTCGACGTGCTCAATCTGGTTAAAGAGCAGGATGAATCGATGGCCTACCGGCGTTCATGCCGGGAAGGCGTTTGCGGTTCCGATGGCATGAACATCAACGGCAAGAACGGCCTCGCCTGCATTACCCCGCTGTCGGAGGTGGCACCGGGCGTGAAGGACGGCAAGAAGCCGCTGGTGCTGCGCCCGCTGCCTGGTCTGCCGGTGATTCGCGATCTGGTTGTGGACATGACCATGTTTTACAACCAGTACGAGAAGGTGCAGCCGTATCTGCAGAATGACACGCCGGCGCCGGCCATTGAGCGCCTGCAAACTCCCGAGGACCGGGCCAAGCTGGACGGTCTTTACGAGTGCATCCTGTGCGCGTGCTGCTCCACCAGCTGCCCCAGCTTTTGGTGGAACCCGGAGAAGTTCCTGGGCCCGGCGGCGCTGTTGCAGAGCTACCGGTTCCTGGCGGACAGCCGCGACGACGCCACCGAGGAGCGCCTGTCGCGCCTGGATGACCCGTTCAGCTTGTTCCGGTGTCATGGCATCATGAACTGCGTGAGTGTTTGCCCCAAGGGGCTGAACCCAACGCGGGCCATTGGCCATATCCGCTCCATGCTCCTGGAACGGGGCGTGTAACGGAAATCGAAAAGGCGGCCTGCGGGCCGCCTTTTTTGTTTCTGAATGCGACCAGAAGGTTCGGGTGCGGGTGGCTTTGGTTAAGCTTGAGTTTGGTGTCGCCGCCCCCATGCCTTAATACAGGGTCGGCAAGGGTTAGACATTGGTGGGGTTGTGTCGAAGAGTGAAAAGACCGATAAGTCATTTTCTCTGGAGACGCCTAACAAAACCACCACAAAGGTACTACACTAGGTGGCGGTTTCGGCAACCCCGGAGCCTCCAGACAGCAAGTGGGCCGGAGCTTAAAAGGTGCCGGTCCGTAAACAGCGATGAGCGCGGGTAACAGGGTCGCAGCCCTGTGGACAGAGCAGAATACATGCCCACAGGCGTGACGTTCGCCCGGCTAAGGAACGAGCGACGATGCAAGACAGTTCCATGTACCGTCAGTGGCAGTCTTCCCATATTGGGGGCTCCAACGCGGCCTATGTTGATGAACTGTACGAATCCTATCTGACTGATCCCAATTCCGTGCCGGAAGACTGGCGCGCCTACTTCGAAAAACTGCCTTCCGACGGCGCCGTTGAGTCCGATGTTCCCCATTCGGCGGTCCGTGAGTATTTCCTGCTCGAAGCCAAGAACAAGTCCCGTGTGCAGAAAGTCGGTGCCGGCGCCGTCAGCAGCGAGCATGAACGCCGTCAGGTGCGGGTGCTTCATTTGATCGCCGCGTACCGCAACCGCGGCCATCAGGTGGCCAAACTCGATCCGCTCGGCATTATGGAGCGCGAGGCAGTGTCCGACCTGGAACTGGCCCACCACGGGCTGAGTAAGGCGGACATGGACACCGTGTTCCAGACCGGCAACCTGTTCATCGGCAAGCCGGAAGCGACCCTGCGCGAGATCATGGACTGCTTGCAGGGCACGTACTGCTCGACGGTGGGCTGCGAGTACATGCACATCGTCAACACCGCCGAGAAGCGTTGGCTTCAGCAGCGGCTGGAAGGCGTGCGCAGCCACCCGCAATACGGCGCCGACATCAAAAGCCACATTCTTGAACGCCTGAGCGCCGCGGAAGGCCTGGAAAAATATCTGGGCAGCCGTTACCCCGGCACCAAGCGTTTCGGTCTGGAAGGCGGCGAGTCGATGATTCCGTTGATGGACGAGATGATCCAGCGGGTCGGCAGCTACGGCGCCAAGGAAATGGTCATCGGCATGGCCCACCGTGGCCGTCTGAATCTGCTGGTGAATATCCTTGGCAAGAGCCCCCGGGATTTGTTCGGCGAGTTCGAGGGTAAGAGCTTCAATGAGAACGGCTCGGGTGACGTGAAGTATCACCAGGGCTTCTCGTCCAACGTGCAGACCTCCGGCGGCGAGGTGCATCTGGCGCTGGCCTTCAACCCCTCCCACCTGGAGATTGTGTCGCCGGTAGTGGAAGGGTCGGTGCGTGCTCGCCAGGATCGCCGCGACGATAACGGCGGCGACCAGGTGGTACCGATTCTGATTCACGGTGACGCCGCTTTCGCTGGCCAGGGTGTGGTCATGGAGACCTTCCAGATGTCCCAGACCCGTGGTTTCAAGACCGGCGGCACCCTGCACGTGATCGTTAACAACCAGGTCGGTTTCACCACCAGCCGTCGGGACGACGCCCGCTCCACCGAATACTCCACCGACGTGGCGAAAATGGTTCAGTCGCCGATTTTCCACGTCAACGCGGACGACCCGGAAGCGGTGTATTTCGTCACCCAGCTGGCGGTGGATTACCGCATGCAGTTCAAGAAGGACGTGGTGATCGACCTGATCTGCTACCGGCGCTCGGGGCACAACGAGGCGGACGAACCGTCCTCCACCCAGCCGCTGATGTACAAGAAGATCAAGTCGCACCCATCCAGCCGCACGTTGTACGCCGAGCGCCTGATCAACGAGCAAATCCTGTCCGAGCAGGCCGCGCAGAAGATGGTCGATGATTATCGTGATGCCCTGGATGAGGGCAACCATGTGGTCAAGTCATTGGTGCGCGAGCCCAACAAGTCTCTGTTCGTGGACTGGAGCCCGTACGTCGGCCACCAGGTCGAAGACGACTGGGACACCGGCTACCCGCTCAAGAAACTTCAGGATCTCGCCAACCGTCTGGAAACCGTTCCCGAGGGCGTGGTTCTGCAGCGTCAGGTGAAGAAGATTCTCGAGGACCGCCGCAAGATGACCGCTGGCGCCATGCCGATCAACTGGGGTTACGGCGAGACCCTCGCGTACGCCACCTTGCTCGACCAGGGCGTGATGGTGCGTCTCACCGGCCAGGATTCCGGTCGCGGCACTTTCTCTCACCGCCACGCGGTGCTGCACAACCAGAAGAACGGCGAAGATTACGTGCCCCTGGCCCATCTTCAGGAAGGTCAGCCGCGCTTTGATATCTACGATTCACTGCTCTCCGAGGAGGCGGTGCTCGGCTTTGAGTACGGTTACGCCACCACGACGCCGGAGGCGCTGATCGTCTGGGAAGCGCAGTTCGGCGACTTCGCCAACGGTGCCCAGGTGGTGATCGATCAGTTCATGTCCTCTGGCGAAGCCAAGTGGGGGCGTTTGTGCGGCCTCACCCTGCTGCTGCCGCACGGCTACGAAGGCCAGGGCCCGGAGCATTCCTCCGCCCGTTTGGAACGGTTCCTGCAACTGTGCGCCGAGCACAACATGCAAGTGTGCGTGCCCACCACGCCGGCGCAGATATTCCATCTTTTGCGGCGCCAGGCGGTACGACCGCTGCGTAAGCCCCTGGTGGTGATGACGCCGAAAAGTCTGCTGCGCCACAAGCGTGCCAAATCGTCCCTGGAAGACCTTTCCGAAGGCCGGTTCCAGACCGTTCTGGACGACCGCGCCGACATGGACCACAAGGATATCAAACGGGTGGTCATGTGCTCCGGCAAGGTGTTCTACGACCTGCTGGAAAAACGCGAGTCGGACGATCTTAACGACACCGCGCTGGTACGCATCGAGCAGCTTTATCCGTTCCCGGAAAAGCGTCTCCAGGAAGTGCTGGAGAGCTATCCCAATCTGGAAAATCTGGTGTGGTGCCAGGAAGAGCCGATGAACCAGGGCGCCTGGTACTGCTCGCAGCACCATATGTTCCGGGTGGCCAGAACGGTCAACGACAAACTGCATGTGCATTACGCGGGCCGCGACATGGCGGCGGCCCCGGCGGTGGGCTCCATGTCCCTGCACGTGGAACAGCAACAGCGTCTCGTCGAAGACGCCTTCCAGATCAACTGAGCGACAGCCAACCGAGATAGGGTTAAGGAATAAGCATGGCGACAGACATCAAAGCCCCACAGTTTCCCGAATCCGTAGCGGACGGCACCGTGGCGACCTGGCACAAGAAAGAAGGCGAGGCGGTCAAGCGTGACGAGCTGCTGGTGGACATCGAAACCGACAAAGTAGTGCTGGAAGTCGTGGCCCCCAGCGACGGTGTGGTGGCGAAGATCATCAAGGACGAAGGCGACACCGTGGAGAGCCAGGAAGTGCTGGGCCAGCTGGAAGCTGGTAGCGGCGCGGGCGGGGCGGACAGCGGAGAAAGTAAGGACGAAGAACAGGACTCCAAAAAAGACGCCGAAAAAGACACCCAAGAAGACGACAAGGGCGAACAGAAAGAAGCGCCCGCGTCGGAAGATAAAGGCGCCGAGGAGGACGACGAGCAGGGCGGCGATAAAGACGCCCAGGCCGGTCCCGCGGCGCGCAAGATGATGAGCGAACACAATCTCTCCGCGTCGGACGTCAAGGGCAGCGGCCGCGACGGTCGCATCACCAAGGAAGATGTGGAGAAGGCGCTGGCCAGCCGCGAAGAGCGCAAACAGTCCTCCGGCGGCGACGCCAAGAGCGACGCACCCAAGGCCGCGCCGATGCCGGCGGCGGAGCCGGGCGAACGAGAAGAGCGCCGGGTGCCGATGACCCGTCTGCGCAAGCGTATCGCCGAACGGCTGGTGTCCGCGCAACAGAACGCGGCCATGTTGACCACCTTCAACGAGGTCAACATGAAGCCGATCATGGATATGCGCAAGAACTACAAGGACGCCTTCGAAAAGGCCCACGGCGTGCGCCTCGGCTTCATGGGCTTTTTCACCCGCGCCTGCGTGGAAGCGTTGAAGCGCTTCCCCGAAGTGAACGCGTCCATCGACGACGACGACGTGGTATACCACGGTTACTACGACATCGGCATGGCGGTGTCCACCGAGCGCGGTCTGGTGGTGCCAGTGGTACGTGACGCGGACCAGAAGGGTCTCGCGGAAGTAGAGTCGCAGATCATCGATTACGGTCAGAAGGCGCAGAAAGGCAAGCTGTCCATCGATGAGATGACCGGCGGTACCTTTACCATTTCCAACGGTGGTGTGTTCGGCTCCCTGATGTCGATGCCGATCCTCAACCCGCCGCAGACCGCCATTCTGGGCATGCATAAAATCCAGGAACGGCCCATGGCGGTGGACGGTGAAGTGAAAATTCTGCCGATGATGTATCTGGCGCTGTCCTACGACCACCGTCTGATCGACGGCAAGCAGGCGGTGCAGTTCCTGGTCGCGGTGAAGAACTTTATCGAGGACCCGGCGCGGCTGCTGCTGGACATTTGATTGTTCGCCGGCGCGCGTAGCGGGCCGGTGTTGAAAAGGATTTGTTATGGCTGATAAATACGATGTCATCGTCATCGGTGGCGGCCCCGGCGGTTACGTCGCCGCGATTCGCTGCGCGCAGTTGGGCTTCAACACCGCCTGCATCGAGAAGCGCGTCAACAAACAGGACCAGCCGGCACTCGGCGGCACCTGCCTGAACGTGGGCTGCATTCCGTCCAAGGCGTTGCTGGATTCTTCCTGGAAGTACCACGAGGCCGAGCATGCGCTTGCCGACCATGGTGTCGGCGTGGGCAAACTGAGCCTCGACCTGGACGCCATGCATCAGCGCAAGGACAAGGTCGTGCAGCAGCTCACCGGCGGTGTGGCGTCGTTATTCAAGTCCAACAAAGTCGCCTGGCTGCAGGGCAGCGGGCAACTGAAAGCCAATAAGCAGGTGCAGTTCACGCCGCTGGACGGCGACGAGCAGACGCTGGAGGCGGAGCACGTGATCCTCGCCGCCGGCTCGGTGCCGGTGGATATTCCGGTGGCCGAGGTGGATCAGAAGATCATCGTTGATTCCACCGGCGCTCTGGAGTTCGACGCCGTGCCCAAGAAGCTGGGCGTGATCGGCGCCGGCATTATTGGCCTGGAGCTGGGCAGCGTCTGGGCCCGCCTGGGCAGTGACGTGAAGGTGCTCGAAGCGGTGGACACGTTCCTGCCCACCGTGGACAAGCAGGTCAGCAAGGAAGCCTTCAAGTTATTCTCCAAACAAGGCCTCGACATCCACCTGGGTGCGCGGGTCACTGGAACCAAGAAGAACAAGAATTCCGTGCGCGTCACCTACAGTTATGACGGTGAAGAGCACGAAGAGACGTTCGACCGCCTGATCGTGGCGGTGGGCCGCCGTCCTTACACCGAAGGCCTGCTCAGCCAGGACGCCGGCGTGACCATGGATGAACGTAATTACGTTTACGTCGACAGCCAGTGTCGCACCGATGTCCCCGGCGTGTATGCGATCGGCGATCTGGTGCGTGGACCGGCGCTGGCCCACAAAGCAATCGAAGAGGGCGTAATGGTGGCGGATGTGATTGCCGGGGAGCATACCCAGGTCAATTACGACGCCGTACCGGGCGTCATTTATACCCACCCGGAGGTCGCCTGGGTGGGCAAAACCGAGGAAGAGGTGAAGGATTCCGGCGAGCCGTATAAAACCGGCGCGGTCCCCTTCGCCGCTAATGGCCGCGCGTTGGCCGCCGGCGAGCCCGGAGGCCTGGTGAAGTTCGTGGTGGACGAAAAAACCGACCGGGTGCTGGGCATGCATATTCTTGGTCCTCAGGCGTCCGAGCTGATTCAGCAAGGGGTCGTGGCGATGGAATTCGGTGCCAGCATCGAGGACCTGCAATTGATGGTGTTCGGCCACCCGAGCCTCTCCGAGACCGTGCATGAAGCGGCTCTGGCCACGGACTACAAGGCTATCCACGTGGCGCAACGCCGCCGCAAAAAGTAGGGCCCCGACAAATCAGCGGGCCCCGATAACGCAGGGCCCGAAGAGGCCCCGATATTGCGCCGGGAGCGCTATCCACAGACAAGCTTACGGAAGTTAAGGCATGAATCTCCACGAGTATCAGTCGAAACAGCTTTTTGCTGATTACGGCCTGCCGGTTTCTCCGGGCTTCGCTTGCGATACACCGGAAGAGGTGGCGGCGAAAGCAAAGGAAATCGGTGGTGACAAATGGGTGGTCAAGGCCCAGGTGCACGCCGGCGGCCGCGGTAAGGCCGGTGGTGTGAAACTGGTCGACAGCCCCGAGGAAGCGGCGGAATTCGCCAAGAAGTGGCTGGGCCAGCGTCTGGTGACGTTCCAGACCGATGAACACGGCCAGCCGGTAACCAAGATTCTGGTGGAAACCTGCACCGACATCGCCCGCGAATTGTACCTGAGCGCGGTGCTCGACCGCGCCACCCGCCGGGTGGTGTTCATGGCGTCCACCGAGGGCGGTGTGGAGATCGAGAAAGTCGCCGAGGAAACCCCTGAGAAAATCCTCAAGGCAATCGTCGATCCGCTGGTCGGCGCGCAGCCGTATCAGGCCCGCGAGATCGCCTTCCAGCTGGGTCTGGAAGGCAAGCAGGTGAACCAGTTCGCGAAAATTTTCGTGGGTCTGGCCAAGCTGTTCGAAGAAAAGGATCTGGCGCTGATCGAAGTGAACCCGCTGGTGATCACCGACCAGGGTGATCTGCATTGCCTGGATGCCAAGATCAACGTGGACGGCAGCGCGCTGTTCCGCCATCCGGATATCAAGGCGCTGGACGATCCCTCTCAGGAAGACGACCGCGAACGCCGCGCCGCCGAATGGGACCTCAACTATGTGGCCCTGGAAGGCAACATCGGCTGCATGGTCAATGGCGCCGGCCTGGCCATGGGCACCATGGATCTGGTCAAGCTGAAAGGCGGCGCGCCCGCCAACTTCCTGGACGTGGGTGGCGGCGCCACCAAGGAACGCGTCACCGAAGCGTTCAAGATCATCCTGTCCGATGATCAGGTGAAAGCGGTGCTGGTGAACATCTTCGGCGGCATCGTCCGTTGTGACCTGATTGCCGAGGGCATCATCGGCGCCGTGGAAGAAGTCGGCGTGGACGTGCCGGTGGTGGTGCGTCTGGAAGGCAACAACGCCGAACTGGGCGCCAAGAAGCTCGCCGAGAGCGGCATGAATATCGTGGCCGCAGAAAGTTTCGACGACGCCGCCGAACAGGTGGTGAAAGCCGCTGGAGGTGCCAAATGAGCGTATTGATTGATAAGAACACCAAGGTAATCTGCCAGGGTTTCACCGGCAGCCAGGGCACCTTCCATTCCGAACAGGCGCTGGAGTACGGCACCAAGATGGTGGGCGGTGTGACCCCGGGCAAGGGCGGCCAGACCCACTTGGGCCTGCCGGTGTTTAACACCGTGGCCGAAGCGGTCAAAGAAACCGGTGCTACCGCATCCGTGATCTATGTGCCGGCGCCGTTCTGCAAGGATTCCATCCTGGAAGCCGCCGACGCGGGCATCGAACTGATCGTCTGCATCACCGAGGGTATCCCCGCGCTGGACATGCTCTACGTGAAGGAATATCTGGACCGCAAGCAGGGCGTGCGCCTGATCGGCCCGAACTGCCCGGGTGTGATCACCCCCGGTGAATGCAAGATCGGCATCATGCCCGGTCACATTCACAAGCCGGGCAAGGTGGGCATCGTGTCCCGTTCCGGGACCCTGACCTACGAGGCGGTCAACCAGACCACCAAACTGGGTTACGGTCAGTCCACCTGCATCGGCATCGGCGGCGACCCGATCCCCGGGACCACCTTCATCGAGGCCCTGGAACTGTTCCAGAACGACCCGCAGACCGAAGCCATCGTGATGGTGGGTGAAATCGGCGGCACCGCCGAGGACGAAGCGGCCGCGTACATCAAGGACAACGTGACCAAGCCGGTAGTCAGCTACATCGCCGGTGTCACCGCGCCCCCTGGTAAGCGCATGGGCCACGCGGGCGCCATCATCGCCGGCGGTAAGGGCACCGCGGACGAGAAGTTCGCCGCCCTGGAAGCGGCCGGTGTGGTCACCGTCCGCAACCCCGCCGAAATCGGCGAAGGCGTGAAAAAAGCCACCGGCTGGTAGTCTCTCGACGCACCAGAGTGGTTAATAAAAAGGCCGGCAATTGCCGGCCTTTTTTATACCCCGCCACCGTCAGTGCAGGATGTCCTCGTCATCGTCGTCCATATTGAAGAACTCATAATCACCCAGCTCGCGCTTGAGGCGACGCTCTTCCAGACGGTCTTCGATGCGGTGTCTCATATCCATGTTGAAACTGCGTGAACGGGCTGCTTTCTCTTCCTGGAGATCGTCGTCCACGCCATCTTCGAGTTCAAAATCATCGTTCATCAGCAAATCATCCGACTCATAGTCTTTCTCAGTGCGTCGGTCACTCATGGTCGCCTCCTTCGGAAACGGAACCGCCGTAAACAACCGGGCGTCAAGCGGTGCCCTCTTGCGGGGACCCCGGTATGACCACCTCAGCGCCTGTATAACGTCAGTTTTTTATCGAGACAAGCCTTTTTTGATGAAATCCGATGACCGGTATTTCCGACCCGGTGTGACCACCGTCATACCCTGGAGGCCGCGCACCCGCCGCAACGGTGAAAGTGTGGATTGACCGGGTAAGGCTTTGTAAGCTGGCGTTTACGATGGCGGCATAATGCCGGCCTCGGCTGGCTATCGGGGAGAGCATAATAAAATGGCGGAATGGCTATTAGTGGCCGGCCTCAGCCTGCTGATCATGGCCACGGTGGGGCTGGTTCGACAGGCCGCTTTCCGGGGCGACAGCACGCTGCTGTTTTTAATACCCCTGGCCGGCTTACGTCAGGTCCAGGAAAACTGGGAAAGCTATGGGGCGCTGGCCCTGCTCAGGGTTCTCGCTACGGTGTGTCTGCTGGTCGGCGCCGGGCTGATCTATGTGGAACACGAACGGCTGAAGCCCGTCAACGCGGTGCCCGGCCAGGTGTTGCGTGGCGCCAAAACGCCAGCGGCCACCACCTTCGTCCGGTCGCCCGAAGCGGCGCTGTTGATGGTGCAAGGCGACGGCAAGCCGCTGTCCGGCCTGATCCACGGGCAGGCGTTGCAGAACCCGGTGCGCGTGACCCTGATCAACGGCGTACTCAGCATTCATCAGGGCGAGGCGTTTTTACCGGATCTTTCCGTCAGCGTCCTGCTCGGCTGGCGCCCGGAGGATATTCGGGAGCGGCGCACCTTATTGATCACTCCGGCGGAATCCGGCGGCCCGGCGGTGCATGTGTCCTGGAAGCCGGCAGGTCGCAGTTACCCGGAAACCCGAATCTTCAATGAAGGCTATAGGCTGGAACTGGCGCTGGCACCGCTCGGCGACCAACAGTTCACCGGGGCCCTGCAGTTGGTCCTGCCTGACACACTGCGCAGCTACCTGGTGGGGGATTTTACGGTGCAGACCAACCATCTGCGCTACCGGAACGGCAAAGTCGATTTGTTTTTCGATCATCCGGATACGCTCGGCTATGTGGCGCGTGAGTATCTGCACACCCAGTTCCCGGCCGGGGCGGTGGCGGCGATCCGCATCGAGAACGTCAATCTCCGGCGTGCCTCCCGAGAAGGGGAGGTACAAGCCCGCGTGGAACTGCAGGACGGCACCGTGGAACGGCGCCGATTGCAGTTGGAAGAAAACAGCGTCGGCTGGGCGGTGACCCCGGGCTCCATGGAAACCCGGGTGCTCGCCGCCGGGGCCGGCGAGATGCCGGACGGCGGGTCGCTCAGCACGTCGTCGCACAGGTCGTCGCTGTCGCCGGCGGTGACGGTGCGGCTGCACCGGTTCACCGATCTGGCGTCCTATTTGGGCCAGCGGGTTACCGTGACCGAGCGGGATGGCCGGTCACGCGCCGGCACCCTGACCCGGGTTAACGACCAGCGCCTGTGGCTGGAAATGGCGATGGGCTCCGGACAGGCGGAGATCACCCTGCGCGCGGACAGCGTGCGTGAGCTGACGCTTGCCGATGGCACCCGGCTGGTGCTGGAAGCCGCCGGCAGCGCGCCGGCGTCCGGGGCGGTGCCTGAACGTGCGCCCCCGGAGCGTCGCGGCACGCCCTATCAGGGCTTGATGGGACGCGCGGTAACCCTGACCCTGGAGGACGGCGAGCGTCACCGGGGCACCCTGGTCGCGGTCGATGAGGCACGGGTGACGCTGTCGGTGGCGATGGGTTCCGGCAAGGTTGAGTACTTCTACGACCTTGGCAAGGTGGCTTCAATCGAGGAGGCACAATGAACGTTCTGGTAACCGGCGGCAGTGGTTTTATCGGCGGCGAGTTATGCCGCCAATTGGCCGCGCATGGGCACGCCTTGATCGTGCTGAGCCGCTCGCCGGCGCGCGCCCGGTCGAAACTGCCCGACGGCACCCGGTTGGTCGCATCGCTGGAGGAAATCGCTGACGGCGAGCCCATCGACGGCATCGTCAATCTGGCCGGTGAGAATTTGTTTACCCGGCGCTGGAGTGAATCCCGCAAGCGCACCTTGATGGCCTCGCGGCTCGATACCACCCGCGAACTGGTGGCGTTGTGCCGGCGTCTCGAGGTCACGCCGGCGGTGATGGTAAGCGGCTCGGCGGTGGGTTTTTACGGCGACGCCGGCGATGCCGAACTGACCGAGCACAGTTCCGCCCGACGTAAGGATTTCGGTTACCGGCTTTGCGACGCCTGGGAGCAGGCCGCCCGCGAGGTGGTCGCGCAAGGCGTGCGGCTGTGCCTGATCCGCACCGGCGTGGTGCTGGGCCGCGGCGGCGGCATGTTGAAGGGATTGTGGCCGGTTTACCGGATGGGGCTGGGTGCCCGTCTCGGTGACGGCAGCCAATGGCTGAGTTGGATACACATCCAGGACATGGTGGCGATTCTGGTGCGCGCTTTGGAAACGCCGGGCGTGGAGGGCATCTTCAACGCTACTGCGCCCCAGCCGGTGACCCAGCGGCACTTTCACCGCGCTCTCGCCAGCGCCGCCAACCGTCCGGCGCCCTGGGTGGCGCCGGCGCCGCTGTTGCGCTTCGGCCTCGGCGAGCTGTCCGGATTGCTGCTGGGCGGCCAGCGCGTCTATCCGCGCCGCCTGGAGGACCAAGGCTTCACTTTCCGCTTTCCCACTCTCGAAGACGCTCTCGACGATCTCGCCAACGCCGCCTGACTCCGGCTTGTGGGAGCCTTGTGGGAGCGGGCCCCGCCCGCGAAAGGCAAGCCAGGCTTGCCGGCAGGATACCAGCGAGCTCTCCAAGCGGGCAGACAAGCGTTCTCTGGAATCCTGCCGGGAGCTTCGCTCCCTTTCGCGAGCAGGCTCGCTCCCACAAACACCACTCCGCAGAGAGGTCTGGACCTTGAAAAACCTGCCGTCCGTGACTATCTAGAAGGCGGCGGTGCCGGGGAGGGCGCCGTGGTGTTCAGTGATTATCCGGCGGAGAAGAATCTATGAGTCAAGACCGCGAAACCCGTGGTTTCCAGGCGGAAGTATCCCGTCTTTTGCACTTGATGGTGCATTCGTTATACAGCAACCGTGAGATTTTTCTGCGCGAGCTGATATCCAACGCCTCCGACGCTTGCGACAAGCTGCGTTTCCGGGCGCTCGACGACGCCGACCTGATGGAAAGCGATCCGGAACCCTGGATCCGCCTCTCGGTGGATCAAGACGAAGGCACCCTCACCATCGCCGACAACGGTATCGGCATGAACCGCGAAGAGGTGGTCGACAACCTCGGGACCATCGCCCGTTCCGGTACCGAGAAGTTTCTTGCCAGTATGACCGGCGACCGCCGCAAGGACGCCCAGTTGATCGGCCAGTTTGGCGTCGGCTTCTATTCCGCCTTTATCGTTGCCGGCCGGGTCGAGGTGTTCAGCCGCCGTGCCGGCGACCCCGCCGACCAGGGCGTACGCTGGGAAAGCGACGGCGAGGGTGAGTTCACCGTGGAAACCATTGAGCGCGCCCAGCGCGGCACCGCGGTGGTACTGCACCTGCGCGATGACGCCAAGGAATTCCTGGACGACGAGAAAGTGCGCGCCACCGTGCAGCAGTACTCGGACCATGTGGCGTTCCCGATCCTGATGCCGACCCCGGCGGAGACCGGCGGCGAGGGCGACGACAAAACCAGCGAATGGCAGACTATCAATTCCGCCACCGCGCTGTGGCAGCGCCCCCGCCAGGAGATCAGCGATGAGGAATACCAGAATTTCTACCGACACCTGAGCCATGATTACCAGGACGCCCTCACCTGGAGCCATAACAAGGTCGAGGGGGCACTGGAATACACCAGCCTGCTCTACGTCCCCGCCCGGGCGCCGTTTGATCTTTATCACCGCGAAGCCAGCCGTGGGCTGAAGCTGTACGTCCAGCGCGTCTTCATCATGGACGACGCGGAGCAGTTTCTGCCCTTGTATCTGCGCTTCGTGAAAGGTGTGATCGATGCGCCCGACCTGCCGCTCAACGTGAGCCGGGAGCTGTTGCAGGACTATGGGCCGGTGCGCAAGATCCGCGCCGCGCTCACCAAGCGTGTGTTGCAAATGCTCAAGAAGCTGGGCAACGACGAGGAAAAATACGCCGCCTTCTGGTCGCAGTTTGGCGAGGTGCTCAAGGAAGGTGTCGGCGAGGACCCGGACAACCGCGAGGCCATCGCCGCCTTGCTGCGCTTCCCGTCCACCGGCCCCTCCTCCGATGAAAACACGCGTCCCGGTGCCGTGGGCCTCGATCAGTATCTGGAGCGTGCCGGCGAGAAGCAGGACAAAATCTACTACCTGCTCGCCGACAATTTGAGCGCGGCGCGCAACAGCCCGCACTTGGAAGTGTTCCGCAAAAAAGGCATCGAAGTGCTGCTGCTTACCGAGCGGGTCGACGAGTGGATGGCCAACTACCTGAGTGAATACAAAGGGTACAAACTGGTGAACGCGGCCCGGGGTCAGCTGGACATGGACCAGGAAGATCAGGAGCGTGCCGACCAGGATAAACAGGCACCGCTGATCGGCCGTCTCAGCGAGAGTCTGGGCGAACAAGTGGCCGAGGTGCGGCCCACCAGCCGCCTGGTGGACTCGCCAGCCTGCCTGGTGTTGGCCGAGGACGAGCTGGGTCCGCAAATGCGGATGATGCTGGAAGCCGCCGGTCAGCCGGTCCCGGACAGCAAGCCGACGCTGGAAGTGAACCTGGCGCACCCGCTATTGCAACGGCTGGAAGGGATCGAGGAAAGCGCCACCTTCACGGAACTGGCGGAGTTGCTGTTGGATCAGGCACTGCTCGCGGAAGGCCAGCTGCCCTCGGACCCGGCGGCTACCGCCCGGCGCCTGAACCGGCTGCTGCAGGAGCGCGCCGGCCAGTCCTGAGCGACGCGGCCAGGCGCATTGCCTGGCCTCGTGGAGGCGCTTATGATGCCCCCTTTGGTGACCCACCCGCCCGATAAGAGGGGCTCTTGATGGAGCAGCGTAAACACACCGCCGCGATTCTTGGCGGTGGCAGTTTCGGCACCGCCACCGCCAGCATTCTGGCGGAGAACGGCCACCGCACCCGTCTCTGGGTGCGCGACCCGGAAACCGCCGCCGCCATTAACGAAGACGGTGAAAACCCCCGTTATCTGCCTGGCCACACCCTGCCCGAGGGCGTCCATGCCACCGAGTACCTCGACGAGGTGCTCGACGGCGCCGATCTGATCTTCGTGGCGGTGCCCTCCAGCGCCTTCGTCGAGGTGCTTCGTCAGGCCCGCCCGATGGTCAAGGACGGCACCCTGGTGGTGAGCTGCACCAAGGGCATCCATGAAGACGGCTTTCTGCTGATGAGCCAGCTTCTCAAGCGCGAGTGGGATCACACCCGCATCGGCGTACTCAGCGGCCCCAACCTGGCGCGGGAGATCGTCGAGCGCAAGTTCACCGGTTCGGTGATCGCCAGCCCCGACGAAGCCCTCTGTCAGACCATCCAACAGGCGCTCAGCTGTGAGTATTTCCGGGTTTACGACAACCCGGACATCTACGGCGTGGAGCTGGGGGGCGCGCTCAAGAACATCTACGCGGTGGCGTCCGGAATGGCCGCCGCCATCGACATCGGCGAGAACAGCCGCAGCTTCATGCTGACCCGGGCGTTGGCGGAGATGAGCCGCTTCGCGGTGGAGCTGGGCGCCAACCCGCTCACTTTCCTCGGGCTGTCCGGGGTCGGCGACCTGATCGCTACCTGTTCCTCGCCTCTGTCGCGCAACTATCGGCTGGGTTATCAGCTCGGTCAGGGTCAGGCGTTGCAGGAGGCGTTGGACAGCCTCGGGCAGACCGCCGAAGGCCTCAATACCATCCGTCTGGTCGCCACCCACGCGGAAACGCTCAACGTTTACATGCCGCTGGCCACCGCGTTGTACGAGATCATTTATCTGGGCAAGCCCCTGGACACCATGATCGCGCGGCTGATGGGCGGTGAGCACAAGCACGACGTGGAGTTCAGCTTCCATGGGGGGGCGGTTTGAGAGTCTATCTGTGCCGACACGGCGAAGCCGTCGCTCAGGCCCCCACCGACGCCGAGCGACCGCTCACCGAACGGGGTCGGTTGGAAGTGATGGCGCTGTGGCAGACGCTGAACGAGGAGGGCGTCACCGTGGACCGGCTTATTGCCAGCCCTTATCGGCGCGCCCAGCAAACCGCCTTGTGCATCGCCCGGGCTTACGGCGGCATGGACCAGGAGGCTTGCGGATATCTGGTGCCGGAAGCCGCGCCGGAGCAATTTCTCGATTGGCTGATCGAACAACCGCACTGTGAGAATCTGGTGCTGGTCAGCCACATGCCGCTGGTGGCACTGCTGAGCGCCCTGTGGGTGGGCGAGCCGCGCTCGCGGCCCGGGTTCCGGGTGGGCAGCGTGGCGGCGTTCGACGTCGACGTGGCCGCCGCCGGTGGCGCCCGGTTACTGTGGTTGCGCGCGCCCGAGTGACCCGACGCGCGGGCCGGGTGTCAGCCTTCTTCTTTCCAGTGCTGTACCGCCACTTGATCCTTCACGTGGTCGAGGATCTCCAGCAGGGTTTCCTTCACCATTTCATTGAGTTGCTCGCCGCCACCGCTGGACGCCACTAGAAGGTTGTCCACCAGAGCATCCAGCCGCTGCCGATTGGCCGGTGCGCTGATGTCCTCGACGATTTGCGCCAGCAGAGCGGTGCCGCCGTCGCGCACGGTGTCGCCGAGCAGGGCGATGGCGCGCGGGCCGGCCACCGGAATCGCCGCCAGGCGCCGGCCCGCCGGGGTCCGCTGCACGGCCTCGTCGGTGACGTGCACCAGATACTCGGACAACTGGTCGCGATACTGGTCGTGGCTACGGCGGGTGGCGTCGGCGATGCGGCCGGCCACATAGTCCACCAACCGCGCCCGACGGGGCGCCAGCACATCCTGCTCGATACGGTGCATCATCGGGCCGCCGCTACGAATCTCACGCTGCGCGCCATCCAGCACGTTGATTACCACCCGGTCGGAAATCTCTTCCATCAGAATGCGGTAATACTTGAGCACCGTGGCCCCCACCGCGGTGTCGCGGAAATCCACCACGCCCAGTTTCTGCAGCCGGTACATCAGGCTCACCACACGTAATATCCGCAGCCAGCGGAAGCTGCCCACCGGGATGCAGCCGAGCAGGTCGTACCAATGTACGAACGGGTAAAAGAACCAGCGGTGATAGGTGTGGCGGCCGATGGCCACCGCCCAGCGGATCACGAATTCGGTGAGATAGACACTGACGAACGCCAGATCGATTTCAAAAAAATTGGCGTGAATGCTGTCGCTGTAGAAGCGATAGAAGTCCGGGGTGTAGGTCTCCATCACGGACTGCACCGCCTCGACCCGGTAGATCCAATCGAACAGGATCAGGCTCAGGTTGGCGATCACCAGCAGGATCATGCCCACATCGATCAGAAACCCGAGCCCATCCAGGTTGGGCTTTAGCCGTTGGAGATTGAAATGAACGCTCATGAGATCAAGTTATCGAACCGGGTCCACACCGGACAGTGGTCCGAAGGGCGCTCCATGGCGCGCATCTCGTAGTCGACGCCGCAGTCGGTCAGGCGCGCCACCAAGGGTCTGGTGGCGAGCACGGTATCAATGCGCAGGCCGCGGCGCGGGTCGCGCTCAAAACCTCTGGAACGATAATCAAACCAGGAGAACACATCGTCGGTGTCCGGGTACTGGCAGCGGAAGGTATCTTCCAGTCCCCAATGGATCAGCCGTTGCCACCACTCCCGTTCTTCAGGCAGAAAGCTGGTCTTGCCTTCACGCAGCCAGCGCTTGCGGTTGGCCTCGCCGATGCCGATGTCCCGGTCGGTGGAAGAAATATTGAAATCGCCCATGATTGCCAGATTCTCGTTGGCGTCGTGGTGGGTCTCCAAATAGTGCTGCAGGTCCTGGTAAAACTTCGCCTTGGCGGGAAATTTCACCGGGTGCGCCCGGTTTTCGCCCTGCGGGAAATAACCGTTGAGTACCGTCAATGGCTGGCCGTCGGCGTCGCGCAGCCGGCCGATGATCATGCGGCGCTGGGCGTCCTCGCCGTCGGAGGGAAAGCCGTACTGCACATCCTCCAGCGGTTCGCGGGTGAGCAGCGCCACCCCGTAGTGGCCTTTCTGGCCGTGATAATAGGGGTGATAGCCAAGATCGCGGATCGCCTGTTCCGGGAACTCGCTGTCCTGAACCTTGGTTTCCTGCAGCCCCACCAAGGCAGGTTTGTATTTATCCAGCAGCGCTTCAAGCTGATGCAAGCGCGCGCGAATACCATTGATATTGAACGAGATCAGCGTCATGACACCTCCTGTTTGTGGCGCATTGTACAATCCCCGACGCGAACTGTCCGCGCGTTGGCGGATTTGGCCATGGGTTTGCCGCCGGGGACGGTTATCATGGACGCTTTTGGATTGCCGATTTTTCGAGGAGAGCGCTGGATGAACACCCAAGCGGCGGCGGGACGCAAACCGGTGCTGGCCTTCGCCCACGCCAACGGCGTGCCCGGGCACAGCTACGACACCTTCCTGGCGCCCCTGGCGGAGCATTACGACATCCATGTGGTGGAATGCCTCGGCCAGGACCCCCGCTACCCGGTGGACCGGGACTGGAAAAGCCTGAGCCTGGAATTGGAGGCGTTTCTCGAGCCGCTGCCCAAGCCGATCATCGGTCTCGGGCACTCCATGGGTTCGGTGCTTATGTTCTGGGTGGCCCACCGGCATCCAGACTGGTTCCAGGCCCAGGTGATGCTGGATCCGCCGCTCGCCAATGGTGCTCAGGGCGTCGCCTACCGGCTGGCCCGCCTGACCGGGTTGGGCGATCGCTTCTCACCGGCGAAAAAGAGCAAAGGCCGGCTCGATTACTGGGCCAACTGGGACGACGTGGAGAGCTATTTCAATTCCCGGGGTCTGTTCAAGGCGTTCGACCCGCGTTCGTTGAAGAATTACCTAAAAGCCGGCCTGGAGCGTCACGGCGACGGCTGGCGCCTGCGTTTTCGTCCGGAGGTGGAAGTGGCGGTGTTTCAGGAAACGCCCACCGGGGTGACGGCGTTGCCGCGCACCCGGGTGCCCGGCGTGCTGGTCACCGGTGAAAAATCGCCGACGTTGTTTCACCTGGGCGGCGCCCGCCACGCCCGCCGCCACCGGCTGACGCGGCTGTTCGCCCCGGGCAGCCATATGTACCCGCTGGAGCGCCCGGAGGGCACCGCGCAACTGGTGCTGCAGGCGCTCGATGGCGTGCTCGGCCCGACTCATCGGCAAGGCGGCGTGGATGCCGGGGAGGGCGCCAAGAATGCCCGCTAACGCTTCACAGACCCCCGTGGAACGCCGCTTTCGTGCCTACGGCCAGGAACTGGCCGGCCTGCAGTGGTCCGGCGAGGGCGAACCGGTGCTGGCGCTGCACGGCTGGCTGGATAACGCCGCCTCCTTTCAGCCCCTCGCCGCGCCGCTGGGGCATCCGCTGGTGGCGCTGGATTTCGCCGGCCACGGCCATTCCGAGCATCGCCCCCGCCATCAGGCCACCCATTACGTGGACCATGTACGTGATGTTCTGGCGGTGGCCGACCAGCTGGGCTGGGAGCGGTTCGTGCTGGTCGGCCATTCCATGGGCGCGGGCGTGGCCTGCCTGTTCGCGGCCACCTTCCCCGAACGGGTCAGCCGCCTGGTGCTGATCGAGGGCCTGGGCCCGCCGGCGACCGCCGCCGAGGAAGTGGCGCCCAACCTGCGTAAAGCCATCGACCAGATGCAGGCGCTGCCGGACAAACGCAAGCCCGTGTACGCCGACCCGGAGCAGGCGGTGGCGGCGCGTTTGCCGGCCCTTGGCGGCCTCGAAGAAAGCTCGGCCCGGCTGCTGTGCGAGCGGGGGCTGGAGCAGGTCGATGGTGGCTGGACCTGGCGCACCGACGCGCGCCTGCGCATTACCTCGTCGCTGCGGCTCACCGACGATCAGGTGAAAGGGTTCGTCGAGCGCATCACCGCGCCCACCCTGCTGGTGCTGGGCAATGAAGGGCTCGGCGGCGATGGCCGCTTCGACCACCGCATCGACTGGCTGCGCGACGTGCAGGTCACGCGTCTGCCCGGGCGCCACCACTTGCATATGGACGACCCGCAGCCGGTGGCGGACGCCATCAAAGCCTTTTTCACGGCCGCTTAAGTCGGTTGACCAAAACATTGGCGCCGGCGAGCCATCCCGTCATGGCGGCGCCGGCAGGCGTGGTTATCCTCGCGGTATTGGAATCTTAATAAAAACGCGAGGAGAGCCGGGCATGAAAGTGGTGGAAGCCGCACAGATCAACGAGTACGTCGGTGAGGACATGGGCGCCTCGCAATGGTTCACTATCGACCAGGGGCGCATCAACGACTTCGCCGCCGCCACTCTGGATCACCAGTTCATCCATGTGGACCCGGAGCGGGCCAAGGCGACGCCGTTCGGTACCACCATCGCCCACGGCTACCTGACCCTGTCCCTGCTGCCGTACCTGCAGACCAGCATCGATGATTTCCTGGTGCCGCGCGGCATGAAAATGGGCATGAACTACGGCTTCGATAAACTCCGCTTCATGGCCCCGGTCAAGGTCGACGCGCGCATTCGCGCCCGCGCCACCCTGATCGAAGCCAACGAGAAGAAGCCGGGCCAGTGGTTGCTGAAGTTTCTGTTCACCGTGGATATCGAGGGCGAGGACAAGCCCGCCCTGGTGGCCGAATGGCTGTTGATGTACTTCGTCTGAATCAGGCGTTGCGTTCGAACAGCATGCCGGCGGCCTCGAGGCGGTCGATCAGCCGGTCACCGAGTGCCATCACCGGGGTGACCACGCCGGTGTGCTTGGGATAACCGTCGTCCAGCGCCAGCCCCATCAGGGTTTCCGACAGCATCTTGGCGGTTTCGTCGTAGCCGGGGTCGCCGCCGGAGACCCGGCACAGCACTTCGCTGTCGCCGCAACGGGCGCGCACCCGCACCTGAAACCAGGAGCGCGCCCGGGTGGCCGCATCCGGACCCTGGCCGGCCGGGTTAAGCTTCATCAGACGGCGTCGCAGCGGGCCGATCTGGGCCGCCAGCACCAGCCCGCCGACGCCGGCGGCGCCGCCGATCAACTTGCCCAGCCCGCCGGTGACCAGATAATGGCCGTAGCGGAACTCCGGGCCGTAATCGTCCATCGCCCGTGCCGAGCGCATCACCACCATGGGATCGATGGTCGGCATGGGCGCCAGCCAGCCCCCCAGTTCGTCGTCCTTATGCGGTTTGGGGGCGAGGCTGCCGACCTTGCGCGGGTACCACTGTTTGAGCCGCACCTGGGCGTCGCGCTGGCTGCGCTGGTTGGCGCCGGGGCGGGCGAAAGCTTCCAGCGCCGAGCGCCAGGTGCCGCCAGAGAACTTGGCGGAAAACGCCACCGCCCCCTCCGCCGTCACCGGGCCGTCCAGTTTGCCGCCGTTCTCCAGGGTCAGCTCACGGATCGCGAACAACACACCGGCGTCATGGGGGATGGAGTCGAAACCGCAGCAGTTGACCAGCGCGCACCCGGTGGCCTGGGCGGCCTCGTGGTAGCGGCTCAACAGGGTGTTGACGAATTCCGGCTCGCCGGTGAGGTCGCAGTAGTGGGTCCCCTGTTCCACGCAGGCGCGCACCAGCGGCTCGCCATACTGCATGTACGGGCCCACGGTGCTGGCCAGCGCCCGGGTCTGGGCGGCCAGGGCGGTGAGGCTGGCGGGGTCGTCGCTGTCCGCCTCGATCAGGCCGGGCGGGTTGTCGCCGGGCAGGCCAGCGGCAACCTCTTCAAGCTTGGCGCGGTTGCGGCCCGCCAGGGCCCAGGACGTACCCGCGGGCAGCTTGCGGGCCAGATAACGGGCGCACAGGCCGCCGGTGAAACCGGTGGCGCCGAACAAAACCAGGGCGTAGGGACGAGTGGCAGTCATGCGTGCTCCTTGCTTTCAACCAGCGGAAATCGCGGAAGAATTGAAATGGCTTCCCGGCCCAGTGTAGCTTTGCCTTCGTCCCGGGCCTACCGGTAGGCGGGCGATTGGCCCTCAGGGCATCTTATTACTCGGGAGAAAACCATGGATGTGACCGCGGAACGCCACTATCCGGTGAATGTTGAAGAACTGTACGGCATTCTCACCAGCCGGGCGTTTTTCGAGCAGCGTTATCAATGGGGCAAAGTAGACGATTACCGCTTTGAGGTGTTCGAACCGACCGGTGACGGCTTTCGCATCCGCATTGCGCAGCCGATAGAAATCCGTTTGGACAAGGTGCCCGCGTTCGCGCGCAAGTTGCTACCTTCGGAAGCGGAGCTGGTCACGGAGTTTCACTGGCGCCCGGCCACCGGTGGCTACCAGGCCGATTACCGCTTCCAACTGGGCAACGTGCCGGTCAAGGTGAGCGGCACCATGACACTGCTCGCCGACGGCGATCAGTCCCGCCAGATCACCCGTGTGGGGGTGCATTCATCCCTGCCGCTGGTGGGCCGCAAGCTGGAGCGGCTGATTGGTGAGCGTTTTGATAAAGCCCTGGAAGGCGATTACCGCCACACCCTGCGTTACATCGAGGAGGTGCATCAGCGGTAACGGCGCAGGCTGCTGCCCAGTTTCGCCATGCGCGCCACGAAGCGTTCCGGGCGCCAGCGCTTTTTGCGCCAGTCGCGGCGCGCCTCCGGTTGTGGAAACAGGTACAGCGGTCGCTTGGCCATCTGCTGAAGAATGGTGTCCGCCACCTCGGCGGCGTTTTCCGGGGCGTCGTCCATGGCGCGCTGCAGCCGGGCGCGGCTGAGCGGATCGGCGCTTGGCATGCGCCGGCTCATGTCGCTGGAGAACAGATCCGGACAGACCACGCTGACGCCGATATTCAGGCCGTCCAATTCCGCTGCCAGCGCCTCGCTGAAGCGGATCAGCGCGGCGTTACAGGCCACATAGGCGGTCATCCCCGCAGGCGCGGTGATACCGGCCAGCGCCGCCACGTTGATCAGATGCCCGTCGCCCTGGCGCTTCATCAGGGTCAAGGCGGTGCGGCAGCCGTTGACGGCGCCCATCACGTTGGTTCGCCAGAGCTGCTCCCAGGTTGCCGGCGTCTGTGCCTCGAACGGGCCCACGGCCGCCACGCCGGCGTTATTGATCACGATGTCCAGGCGTTCCCAGCGTCGCTGCACCCGTTCCAAGGCGTGGCGCCAGTCCGCCTCCACGGCGACGTCGGCGTGCACGAACAGGACCTCGGCGCCGTCCTGGCGCAGCTCGTCGGCGAGGTGCTCGCCGGCTACCCGCTCCCGGTCGAGCAGCGCCAGCCGGTAGTCCCGCGCGGCGCCGAGAGCGAGCGCGCGGCCCAGGCCGTGGGCGGCGCCGGTGATCAAAAGAACCGGTTTCATGCGCTCAGGCCCGTTCCGTCTCGAGTTCTTTCATGGGGGTGCGCAGCACGTCCTCCTCGCCTTCGCTGCGCGCCAGAATCACCGCGCCGACGCTGTCGCCCCAGACGTTGACCGCGGTGCGGCACATATCCAGCAGCCGGTCGGTGACCAGTATCAGGCCGATCGCCTCGGCGGGCAGGCCGATGGTGCCCAGGATCACCGTGATCGCCACCAGGCTGGCGGCGGGAATGCTGGCCACGCCGATGGAGGTGAGCAGGGCGGTCAGCACGATCACGAATTGCGTGGTCAGGGACAAATCCATGCCGTAGGCCTGAGCGATGAAGATCGCCGCCACGCACTCGTACAAGGCGGTACCGTCCATGTTCACGGTGGCGCCCAGCGGTAACACGAAGCTGGAAGTGCGCTTGGACACGCCGGAACGCTTCTGCACGCACTCCATGCTCAAGGGCAGGGTGGCCGCGGAGCTGGCCGACGAGAAAGCGGTCATCAGGGCCGGCGCCATGGCCTGCAGATGGCGCACCGGCGAACGTTGGGCGAACAGCCGGATCAGCAGCGGCATAACGACGAGCATATGAACGCCCAGCGCCAGCAGCACGGTGACGAAGAACAGGGCCAGCGGCTCCACCGCGTCCAGCCCGGTGCGGGTCACGGTGGCGGCGATCAGACCGAACACCCCCAGCGGCGCGAAGCGGATGATCACCATGGTGATGCGCATGGTCACCTGATAAATGCCTTCCACGGTCTGGCGCAGGTGCTCGCCGGGGGCGCCGGGGAGGGTGCGCAGAAAGAACCCGAAGAACAGGGAGAACACAATCAGGCCGAGCATCTGGGTTTCGGCGGCCGCCTGGAACAGGTTGGGCGGCAGCAACTGGCGCAGAATCTCGGTAAAGTCGCCGGCGCCGCGGCCCTCGATGCTGGCCAGCGCCCGGTCGGTGTCCGCTGACAACCCGAGCAGGTCCCGCGCTGGCTGGCCATCGATCACCCCGGGGGCCACCAGGTTGACGACCGCCAGCCCCACCAGCACCGCGATCAGGCTGGTGCCCAGGTAGAACACCACGGTTTTGAGGCCCAGCCGGCCCAGGTCGTCGCCGTCACCGACGTTGATCATGCCGCTGATGATGGCGGTGGTAATCAGTGGCACCACCACCATCTTCAACGCGTTGATGAACAGATCGCCAATCAGATCGTAGCCGGGCAACAGCGGCAGCCCCAGCAGGCGGGTGCTCTCTTCGGTCAGCGCCCCGGCAATACCGCCCAGCACCATGGCCAGAAATATCTGGTGATGTAATTTCATTCGGCGCCCCGATTAAAAGATCAGGCTAGCATAATGACCCCTTCGAACCACTGGCAAGCGACGTTGGCTTTCAAAGCAGAGCATGAAGCGCGGATTGCAGGCCGGGGCGTTGCGCGCGCACCTGGTCGGCGGCGTGTTTGAGAAGCCGGTCGCTGGACACCGGGCCAAACCGTTCGCACAGCAAAACGTAGGTGCGGTTGAGCAATTGCCGCAGCGTACCTTTGTCCAGCGGCGCCAGGTCGCTGTCCGCGTGGTTGAGCCAGTACTCCAGCGGCTCGCGCAGCTCGGCATCGATACCCGGCCGGCGCAGATCGGTGAGCTGATCGAGACGCACCTGGCTGGACTGGCCCGCCTCGAGCTGCGCCCACAGGGCCCGCAGCAGAAGCTGGAAGGCCTCGGTGCAGGGGTGAGCCCGATGGCTGTTGTTCTCGTCGCCGAGCGGGTCCGGCAGCAATTCCCGGTCGGGCAGGGCGATCGCCTGTACCAGGCTCAAGTGCAGGTCATGGCGCCGGCCGCCCACGTCGAAAACACGGCTGATATGGCTCACGTAGCCTTGCAGCGAAAAGCGCGGGCGGTGGGCGTAGTCGCGCTGCCAGAGAGCGACGGCTTCCGGCAGCTGGCGGTTGTCCAGATAGGGGGCCAGCCCGGTGGCGATGGCGCGGCGGTGGCGTTCTTCCGGGCTCATCGGCGGCCATCCAGGTGGTTGGCCACGTCCGCGTCATAGAGCGTCTGCTGGGCGAATTCTGGATAGCCCAGTTCAGCATGCTCGCTGACGTCCAGGCCACGTTGCTCGTGCTGGCTGGGCGCCCGCAGCCCGGCGGTCAGCGACAGCACCATATACAGAATCAAAGCGGCGAAGAACGCCCAGGCAAAGGCGACGACGATACCCAGCGCCTGCACCATCGCCCGCTCCGGGTCGAACAGGTCGCCCTGGTAGAAGAGCCCGGCGGCCAGCGTGCCCCAGGCTCCGGCAAAGGCGTGCACCGGCACCGCGCCTACCACATCGTCGAGTTTCATGGACAGCAGCAGACGGCTGCCCGGGCCCACCAGCAGCCCGCCCAGCAGACCGGTGAGGATGGCGAAGCCCGGGCTCATGGTGGCGCAACCGGCGGTGATCGCCACCAGCCCCGCCAGGCTGCCGTTCACTGTCTCCGTGAGCAGCACCGGCCGCCGGCTGGCGACCCGGTAAAGGGTCGACCCCAACGCGCCGGCGGCCGCGGCCAGCTGAGTGTTGAGATTGATCAACGCGATATTGACGTCGGCACCCAGGGTGGAGCCGCCGTTAAAGCCGAACCAGCCGAACCACAACAGAAAGCCACCCAAGGCGACGAAGGACAGGTTGTGGCCGCGAATCTCGCGTGCGCGCCCCTGGCTGTCGAAGCGTCCCAGGCGTGGGCCCACCACCATGATGCCGGCCAGGGCGCACCAGCCGCCGACGCTGTGAACCACGGTGGACCCGGCGAAGTCGATGAACCCCAGACCGGCCAGCCAGCCGTTGCCGTTCCACGCCCAGCTGCCGAACAGCGGGTAGACCAACCCGGTGATCAGCATGGCGCCGCACAGGTAGCCCAGGTAGCGGGTGCGTTCCGCCATCGCTCCGGAGGCGATCGTAGCGGCGGTGGCGGCGAACATCAGCTGGAACAGCAGTAAGGTCCACAGGTCGCTGTCGCCCTGGCCGGGGGCGAACAGGTCCTGGCCGATCCAGCCGCTGGGATTGACCCCGAACATCAGGCCAAAGCCCAGCGCCCAGAACATCAGCGTCCCCACGCACAGGTCCATATAGTTTTTCATGACCACGTTGATGGCGTTCTTGGTGCGGCTCAGGCCGCTTTCGAGAAGCGCGAAACCGGCCTGCATGAGGAATACCAGAGCCGCCGCGATGGCGATCCAGACCACGTCGTTTGCCGAGTATTCCGGGGTGTCGGCCAGGCCGGCAGCGGGCAGGGCGATGAGGGTGAGCAGTAGCGCGGCGCGTCGTTCCATGAGATCCCCACGGGAATAGCCTTCGGATAGTGGGGACGCTGCAACGGTTATGCCAATTTTTCAGCGCTAGGGCTCCGAGAACGAACCTCCCGAATGGTGCCAACTGCCAAGTGCGGCTTTGTCGAAAGGTTCGGCGCCAGCGATAACCCGGAGCGGTGACGCTAGCTGGTGAGCGGGTCTGTGTTCTGCCCTTCCGGGAACGTCGTGAATACGTCCCTGTAGACTCCCTGTCGAACGTCCTGTTTTCCAGGGTCCCGGAAGGGCAGAACACAGACCCGCTCCGGGACGAGATTCCGATGCTCCGGGTTATCGCTAGCGCTTCACCTTTCTGAAAGTGGGGTTGTGGCAGCCAGCTTTGGAGGTGCTTGCCTTGTGGGAGCGGGCCTTGCCCGCGAAAGGGAGCGAAGCTCCCGGCAGGATTCCAGAGACTTTTCTAACGGCAATAACGAATAGCGTTTCTGGAGTCCCGCGGGGCAACCTTTGCCGGCCGGCAAGCCGGCCTTTCGCTTGCGAGGCAAGCTCCCACAAAACGCCGGCTTCAGGAAAAGGCGGGGGGCAGCGGGGATCGGGCGGCCAGCTCGGGCTCGCAGCGAGCAATGATCTGCTGATACTGGCGGTCGGTGATGTGCTGAATGGATAGACGCGGGTGCACCAGCAGCTCCATGTCCGCGAACTCCGGCACCTCGCGTATCTCGGCGAGGCTGAGCGGGTTCTGGTACAGCGCCACGAAGCGCAGGTCGACCTGGAACCAGCGCGGCATATCCTCGCTGCTGCGTGGGTCGAAGCCGGGGTGATCATGCTTGAACTGAGTCGGGTCCGGGTAGGGGCTGGACACCACCTGGGCTTCACCGACAATCGACGGATTGCGACCGCGCGAATGGTAAATCAACACCCGGTCGCGGTCCTGAATCTCGTCGCGCAGACGGTTGCGGGCCTGATAGTTGCGCACGCCGTCCCAACCGGTCATTTGATCGGGGGCATCATGCAGGTCGCGGATGCTGAAGTCGTTCGGTTCGGTCTTGAAGAGCCAAGTTCGCATGAAAGCCTCGATTGCCTGGAAAGCGCAATTTAACAGGTTTCCCGATAATGTCATCTGTATTTACGTTTCAGTGCCCGAGCCAGCATGGCAAGCCTGGATGTCAGCATTGTGACGAGGCCGCCAGCGGCGCGCCAGGCCTCCCCCTGTGGCAGAATGTGGTACTCTTTCGCGCCCGTTTGGAGCCAAGACGTGATTGAATCCCGCGAACAGCAACAGGCCCTGGCCACCCTCAAGACCCCCCGTGATTGTCTGCGCTGGGGCGAATCCGCCCTGCGCCGCGCCGGGGTCTATCTGGGTCACGGTACCGACGACCACGGCGATGAATGCCTGGCCCTGTTGTTGCACGTACTGGCGCTGCCCTCGGACACCGACCCGCGCATGCTCGACGCGCGGCTCCTCCCCGACGAGATGGAGCGCTTCGTGGCATTATTGGCACGGCGCGCCGACGACCGGGTGCCGGTGCCGTACCTGACCGGCCAGGCCTGGTTCTGCGGGTTGCCCTTTTTCGTCGACGAACGGGTGCTGATACCCCGTTCACCGCTGGCGGAATTGATCGAAGCGGGCTTTCAGCCCTGGCTGGCGCCGGAGCGGGTCGGTCGGGTGCTGGATCTGTGCACCGGCAGCGGCTGTATCGCCATCGCCTGCGCCCACGCGCTGCCGGACGCCCGGGTGGACGCCAGCGACATCTCCGAGCAGGCGCTGGCGGTGTGCCGGCGCAATATTGACGAGCACGGGCTCGGCGACCGGGTCACGGCGGTCCAGGCGGACGGCCTGGACGGGCTGGACGGCCCCTACGACCTGATTATTTCCAACCCGCCCTACGTGGACGCGGAAGACCTGGCCGCGATGCCCGATGAATACCGCCATGAGCCGGAGCTGGCGTTGGCGTCGGGGCACGACGGCCTGGATTTCACCCGCCGCCTGCTGGCCGGCGCTGCCGAGCGACTCTCCGAGGACGGCGTCTTGATCGTTGAGGTGGGCAACAGTGACCGCCACATGGCGGCCCTGTGGCCGGACGTGCCGTTCATGTGGTTTGAATTTGAACGCGGCGGGCATGGCGTTTTCATGCTGGACCGCCGCCAACTGCTAGAATTCCGGGATCAGTTTATCGCCGCCTGAGGCGCCTGAGGAGCACTATGTCTGGGAACAGTTTCGGTGAGCGTTTTCGCGTCACCACTTTCGGGGAAAGTCACGGCGTCGCGCTGGGCGCGGTGGTGGAAGGCTGCCCGCCGGGTCTGGCGATCAGCGAGGCCGACCTGCAGGGTGAGCTGGACCGCCGCAAGCCGGGCACCAGCCGCTACACCACCCAGCGCAAGGAACCCGACCAGGTGCGTATCCTTTCCGGGGTGTTCGAGGGTAAAACCACCGGCACCTCGATCGGCCTGCTGATCGAGAACACCGATCAGAAATCCAAGGACTACAGCAACATCGCCGAGACCTTCCGCCCGGGCCACGCGGACTACACCTACACCCAGAAATACGGTTTCCGCGACTATCGGGGCGGTGGCCGTTCTTCGGCCCGTGAAACCGCCATGCGGGTGGCCGCCGGCGCCATTGCCCGCAAGTATCTGGAGCAGCGGCTGGGGGTGCGTATTTACGGGGGCGTCGAGCAGATCGGCACCATTCGCGCTGAGCGTTTCGACTGGCACAGCGTCAACGACAACCCGTTCTTTTTCCCGGACGCGGACAAGGTGCCGGCCCTGGAACAGCTGATCAACGACCTGCGCAAGGACGGCTCGTCCATCGGCGCGCGGGTAACGGTGTTCGCCGAAGGCGTGCCGCCGGGCTGGGGCGAGCCGGTGTTCGACCGCCTGGACGCGGATCTCGCCAAGGCGCTGATGTCGATCAATGCGGTCAAAGGCGTGGAAATCGGCGACGGCTTCCAGGTGGTCAACCAGCGCGGCGAGGAACACCGCGACGAGATGACGCCCGAGGGCTTCGCCAGCAACCACGCCGGCGGCGTGCTGGGCGGCATCACCTCCGGGCAGATCGTGCGCGCCAGCATGGCGCTCAAGCCCACCTCCAGCATCACCATCCCCGGCCGCAGCATCAATCTGCACGGCGAGGCCACGGAAGTGGTCACCAAGGGCCGCCACGACCCCTGCGTGGGCGTGCGTGCCACCCCCATCGCCGAAGCGATGCTGGCCCTGGTGCTGATGGACCATTACTTGCGCCATCGCGGCCAGAACGGAGACGTGACGCCGCCGTTGGCGCCGATTCCCGGCGGATTCTGAGCAAGGGGCGCCGTATGCCGTTTTACTGGCGCCTGTCCGGGTTTTATTTCCTCTACTTCGGCCTGCTCGGCACCCTGGTGCCGTACTGGTCGTTGTATCTGAAGGACCTGGGCTTCAGCCCGTTCGCCATCGGCGTGCTGATGGCGGTACCGCAGATCACCAAGATTGGCGCACCCAACCTGTGGGGCTGGCTGGCCGACCGCACCGGCGCCCGGCTGCGCATCATCCGCCTGGGCAATCTGGCCGCCGCGCTGGCGTTCCTACCGGTGTTCTGGGTCGACCAGGTGTGGAGCATGGCGATTCTGCTCGCCACCTTTAGTTTCTTCTGGAACGCGGTGCTGGCCCAGTTTGAGGTGATCACCCTGCGCACGCTCGGCGACCAGGCGCATCGCTACAGCCATGTGCGGCTGTGGGGGTCGCTGGGCTTCATCGGCGCGGTGCTGCTGGTGGGCTGGGCGCTGGATCACCTGTCTATCGATCTGCTGCCCTGGGTGATGTCCGCGTTGCTGTGGTTACTGTGGCTGACCACGCAATCGCTGCCCTCCGGCGGCGCCGAGCAACCCCGGCCCCGGCCCGGCGGCGTACGCGCCCTGCTGCGCCGGCGCGACGTGCAGGCGTTTATTATCGCTTCCTTCCTGATGCAGGCGTCCCACGGGCCTTACTACACCTTCTACAGCATCCACCTGGAAGACCTGGGTTTTCGCAAGGTCACCGTCGGTGTGCTGTGGGCGCTGGGCGTGGCCGCTGAGGTCGGCATCTTCCTGGTCATGCATCGGTTGATGCGCCGGTTCGCGCTCGCCAAGGTGTTGTTCGTCAGTCTGTTGCTGGCGGTGCTGCGCTGGCTGATTATCGCGCTGTGCGGCGCCGACCTGTGGTGGCTGGTGCCCGCCCAGCTGCTGCACGCGGCCAGCTACGGCAGCTTCCACGCGGCCAGCATCGCCTGGGTGCAGGACACCTTCGGCGAGGCCCACGCCGGCCAGGGGCAGGCGCTCTATTCCAGCCTCGGCTACGGCGCCGGCTGGGCGCTGGGCGCCGGCCTCAGCGGCTTGTACTGGGCCCGCTGGGGCGCCGACAGCTTTCTGGTGGCGGCCGCCACGGCGGCGGTGGCGGCGCTGGTGGTGTGGCGCTGGCTGCTCAACCGCCGCTGTTGAGAATAGCCAGAAAGGCGCCGGCGGCGTTGGAACGGCTGCGCCCGGGGTGGGTGACCACGCCCAGGCGGCGTACCGGCAGGGCGGTATCCACGTTCAGGCGCACCACGCTGTCATCCAGCATGGTTTCGGGCAGCACACTCCAGCCCAACCCGATGGACACCATCATATGGATGGTCTCCAGGTAGTTGGTGGACATGGAGATATTCAGTGTCAGCGCCTGTTCCTCGAACAGGCTTTCCACGATGCGTCGGGTAAAGGTCACCGGTGAGGGCAGGATCGCGCTGTACCCGGTCAGGGTCTCCAGCGGTACCCGCTTCAGGCGCGCCAGCGGGTGCTCGGGGGCCGCCATGAACACCAGCGGATCCTGCCACACCGCCTGGCTGTGCAGGCGCGGGTCCGGTTGCGGGGGCAGGGTGACCACTCCCATTTCCAGGTCGCCGTGCAGCACCGCCTCCCAGGCTTCTTCCGAATCAATGAAATGGATATCCAGTTTCACGTCCGGGTATTGCCGGGAAAAGCGGCGCAGCACCGGGGGCAGGCGGTGCAGGCCGATATGGTGGCTGGTGCCGATCCGCAGGGTGCCGGATACCGTACCGGTCAAGTTGCTGATCGCTCGGCCCATGTCTTCCAGGTCGAGCAACACCTGGCGGGCGCGGGGCAACAGCGCCTCTCCCGCCTCGGTGAGACGGACGCGCCGGCTTACCCGGTCAAACAGGCGGGTGCCGAGCTGCTGTTCCAGTTGGGCGATGCGTTTGCTCACCGCCGGCTGGGTAAGGAACAGCCGCTCCGCCGCCGTGGAAAACGAGCCGCTCTCGGCGACCGCCAGGAAGGCGGTCAGGGCCTGGGTGTCCATCGGTGGCTTGACTCCAGAATTTTGAATAACTTTATGGAATCCTAAACATAAAAATTATGAATTGGAATTATCGAAAAGCCCTGCGTAAGGTGTGGCTATCAATTGGAGAGCAGGTTATGGCAGGCAAGACACTCTACGACAAATTGTGGGACGCCCACCTCGTGACCGAACGCGAGGACGGCTCCGCGTTGATTTACATCGATCGTCAGATCATCCACGAAGTGACCTCGCCGCAGGCTTTCGAAGGGCTGCGCCTGGCCGGCCGTCAGCCGTGGCGCTCCGGCGCGTCGGTGGCGACCATCGACCATAACGTGCCGACCACGCCGTTCAACAACGCCTCGGACATCGTCGACGACACCTCCCGCATCCAGGTGCAGACGTTGCAGGACAATACCCGCCAGTTCGGCATCACCGAATACGGCATCGGCGACGTGCGCCAGGGCATCGTGCACGTGATGGCGCCGGAGCAGGGCGCGGTGCTTCCCGGCATGACAGTAGTGTGTGGTGATTCCCACACTTCCACCAACGGCGCCCTGGGCTGTCTCGCCCACGGTATCGGCACCAGCGAAGTGGAGCATGTGCTCGCCACCCAAACCCTGGTGGCGCAGAAAATGAAGAACATGCAGGTGCGCGTGGACGGCGACCTGGGCCCGGGTGTCACCGCCAAGGACGTGGTGCTGCACATTATCGGCGTGATCGGCACCGCCGGCGGCAACGGCCATGCCATTGAGTTCGCCGGCAGCGCGATCCGTTCGCTGAGCCTGGAAGGGCGCATGACGGTGTGCAATATGTCCATTGAGGCGGGCGCCCGCGCCGGCATGGTAGCGGTGGACGACACCACCATCGATTATGTGCGCGGCCGCCCCGGCGCGCCCAGGGGCGCCGACTGGGACAAGGCGGAAGCCTACTGGCGCGGCCTGGTCTCCGACCCGGACGCCCAGTTCGACACCCTGGTGGAAATCGACGCCGCCGACATCCGGCCCCAGGTGTCCTGGGGCACCAGCCCGGAAATGGTGGTGCCGGTGGACGGCCTGTTGCCGGACCCGGCTGATGAGGCCGACGAAGTGAAGCGCTCTGGCATGGAACGGGCCTACCAGTACATGGGCCTCAAGCCCGGCATCAAGACCAGCGACATCCAGCTCGACCGGGTGTTCATCGGCTCCTGCACCAACTCACGCATTGAGGACCTGCGCGCCGCCGCCCAGGTGGCCAAGGGCCACAAAAAGGCGGATTCCGTGAAGCAGGTGCTGGTGGTGCCGGGTTCTGGCCTGGTCAAACAGCAGGCCGAGAAGGAAGGCCTGGACAAAATCTTTATCGAAGCCGGCTTTGAATGGCGCCAGCCCGGCTGCTCCATGTGCCTGGCGATGAACCCGGACCGTTTGCAGCCCGGCGAGCATTGCGCTTCCACCTCGAACCGTAACTTCGAGGGGCGCCAGGGCAACGGCGGCCGCACCCACCTGGTGAGCCCGGCGATGGCCGCGGCCGCGGCGGTGGCCGGCCATTTCGTGGACATTCGGGATCTCGCCCCGGCGGATCAGACGGCTTAGGAGCGGTAACATGGAACAATTCGTGAAATACACCGGTTTGGTGGCGCCGCTTGATCGGGCCAACGTGGACACCGACCAGATCATTCCCAAGCAGTTTCTCAAGTCGATCAAGCGGACCGGCTTCGGCCCCAATCTGTTCGACGAGTGGCGCTACCTGGACGAGGGCTTTCCCGGCCAGGACAACGAGAAACGGTCGAAAAACCCGGATTTCGTGCTCAACAAGCCGCAATACCAAGGCGCCAGTGTGTTGCTCACGCGCCGCAATTTCGGCTGCGGCTCAAGTCGGGAGCACGCCCCCTGGGCGCTGATGGATTTCGGCTTCCGGGCCATTATCGCGCCGGGCTATGCGGATATTTTCTACAACAACTGTTTCAAAAACGGCCTGTTGCCGATTGTGTTGCCGGAAGCTACCGTTGATGGGCTTTTTAAAGCCGAAGCGGCAAGCACCGATTTCCAGCTCACCATCGATCTGGCGAATCAACAGGTGGTTACCCCGGAGGGCGAGGCCATCGGCTTCGAGATCGACGAATTTCGCAAACACTGCCTGCTCAATGGCCTGGACGAAATCGGCCTGACCTTGCAGCAGGGCGATGCGATTCGTGACTACGAGAGCCGCCGTCTGGCCGCCGAACCCTGGATTTTCCAGGAGCCGCAACAACAATAAAACAAGGAGGCATGATGATATTTCGTAGCGCTGGCCTGTTGCTGGTCCTGGCCCTGGCGGTCACCGGTTGTACCCGTACCGCCATGTACCACCCGCCCGGTGACGACGACCCAAGAGCTCGGCTGAGCATTGAGAGCCAGCTGGGCAGCAACGCGGAGAGCGGCGGCTGGCAGATGCCCGGTGCCGGTGAAAGCACCGTAGCGATTTTCAAAGTGGACGGCGAACGGCTGGCCGAGAAGGGCGGCGAGCAACGCGTCTTCGTGGAGCCCGGTGAGCACAGTGTGGAGATTTTCGCCGACCACCAGGGCATTCTGCGCTTCGGCACCTTGAGCCATGATTTCGAACCCGGCCGCGATTACCAGATTTTGGTCGACGAAGGCGAAGGCGATAAGCGTTACAGGGCCTTGCTGGTGCCGTCGGGCAGTGGCGTGGTCGACATCTATGACGAGACCCTGTTCTGAACGGGTGAACCAAACGTTTAAGGATTTTGAATGAGCAGTATCCTGGTGTTGCCGGGCGATGGTATCGGCCCGGAAATCGTCGACGAGGCGCTGCGTGTGCTCAAGGCCGCGCAGAAGCGTTTCGACTTGGATATCCAACTGGACCACGCCCTGGTGGGCGGCGCCGCCTATGACGCCGAAGGGGACCCGCTTCCCGAGAGCACGTTGGCCAAGGCGCGCGCCGCCGACGCCATCCTGTTCGGCAGCATCGGCGGCCCCAAATGGGACAATATCGAACGCGATAAACGCCCCGAGCGGGGTCTGCTGCGCCTGCGCTCATCACTGGGCCTGTTCGCCAACCTGCGCCCGGCGATTCTGTTTCCGCAACTGGCGGACGCGTCCAGCCTCAAACCGGAAGTGGTTTCCGGCCTGGATATTCTGATTGTCCGCGAGCTTACCGGCGGTATTTATTTCGGCCAGCCGCGCGGCATTAAGGAAGAAAACGGCGAGCGCGTCGGCTTTAATACTTACGTGTATTCCGAATCGGAAATGAAGCGCATCGCCCGGGTCGCCTTCGACCTGGCCATGCAACGCGGCAAGCGTGTCTGCTCGGTGGACAAGGCCAACGTGCTGGAAGTCACCGAACTGTGGAAAGAGGTCGTCACCGAGGAAGCCAAGGCCTACCCGGAGATCGAGCTTTCCCATATGTACGTGGACAACGCCGCCATGCAACTGGTGCGCGCCCCCAAACAATTCGATGTGATCGTCACCGGTAATCTGTTCGGTGACATCCTGTCCGATGAAGCCGCCATGCTCACCGGCTCCATCGGCATGCTGCCCTCCGCGTCCCTGGACGAAAACCGCAAAGGTCTCTACGAGCCCTGCCACGGTTCCGCGCCGGACATCGCCGGCCAGGGCATCGCCAATCCGCTGGCCACGATTATGTCGCTGGCCATGTTGATGCGCTACAGCTTGCAGCGTGACGATGTGGCGGGCGCCATTGAAGCGGCGGTGGAAAAGGTCCTGGATCAAGGTCTGCGGACCGGTGATATTTACACCGAGGGCACCCGGAAAGTCAGCACCGGGGAAATGGGTTCCGCCGTGGCCGAAGCACTGGCCGGCGTCTGAGCCCCGCTGAAGACAGTAATCCATTCATAGAGAAGGGCAACGGCCTTTCAGGAGATTCGTCTCAATGAATAAAGTCGGTTTTATCGGCTGGCGCGGCATGGTCGGTTCCGTATTGATGGACCGCATGCGCGCGGAAAATGATTTCAAGGACATCGAACCGGTGTTCTTCTCTACCTCACAGGTAGGCCAGCCCGGCCCGGACGTGGGCAAGGACATTCCGCCGCTGGGCGACGCCAAGAGCGTGGACGAGCTGAAAGCACTGGACGTGATTGTTACCTGCCAGGGCGGCGATTACACCAATGAAGTGTACCCGAAGCTCCGCGAAGCCGGCTGGAAAGGCTATTGGATCGACGCCGCCTCGGCGCTGCGCATGTCCGACGACAGCGTCATCGTGTTGGACCCGGTCAACCGTAAGGTGATCGACCAGGCGCTGGACAACGGCACCCGTGATTTCGTTGGCGGCAACTGCACCGTGAGTTTGATGCTGATGGCCATGGGCGGCCTGTTCAACGCCGATCTGGTGGAATGGACCAGCGCCCAGACCTACCAGGCCGCCTCCGGCTCAGGCGCCCAGCACATGCGTGAGTTGATCGCCCAGATGGGCGCCATCCACGGCGATGTCACTTCGGAACTGGCCAACCCGGCCAGCGCGATTCTGGACATCGACCGCAAAGTGGCCGCCACCATGCGCGGCGACGGCATGCCCCACGAACACTTCGGCTTCCCCCTGGCCGGTTCGTTGCTGCCGTGGATCGACAAGGAAATGGAAAACGGCCAGAGCAAGGAAGAGTGGAAAGCGCAGGCGGAGACCAACAAGATTCTCGGCCGTGGCGACCACCCGATTCCCTTGGACGGCACCTGCGTGCGCATCGGCGCCATGCGCTGCCACGCCCAGGCGCTGACCGTGAAACTCAAGAAGGACGTGCCCCTGGACGAGATTTATGATCTGATCGGCCAGGCCAACGACTGGGTGAAAGTGGTCCCCAATGAGAAAGAGGCGACCCTGCGCGACCTGACCCCGACGGCGGTGACCGGCACTCTGACAGTGCCCGTCGGCCGCCTGCGAAAGTTGAACATGGGCGGTGAATACCTCAACGCCTTCACCGTCGGCGATCAGCTGCTGTGGGGCGCCGCGGAACCGTTGCGCCGCATGTTGCGCATTTTGTTGGAGCACTGATGAGTATTGACCTCGCCCTGGTGGGCGCCACCGGTCTGGTGGGCGAGGCCATCCTCGAACAGCTCGCCCATCGGGATCTGCCGGTGGGCGAGTTGTTCGTTCTGGCCTCGGAAAACAGCGAAGGCAAGAGCCTGCGCGTGGGTAAAAAGTCCCTGCAGGTGCAAAAGGCCGAGGACTTTGATTTCTCGCGGGTGCAGCTGGCGGTGTTCGCCGCCGGCGCGACGGTCTCGCAGGAGCTGGCGCCGCGTGCCGCCGACGCTGGCGCGCTGGTGCTCGACCTGTCGCCGGCGTTCCGCTATGAACCCGATGTGCCGCTATTGGTCGCGGGGGTCAATGACGAACAGCTCGGCGCCGCCCGTGAACGTAACTTGGTGGCCGCCGCAGACGCCGCCACCGTGCAACTGCTGCTGGCCCTGAAGCCGCTGATGGCGCTGGGCGATCTGACCCGGGTCACGGTCACGCAGATGCAAAGCGCCTCGTCCTCCGGGCGGGTCGGTGTGGAGCGTCTGGCGCGCCAGAGCGCGCGGCTGCTCAACGGTCTGGAGGCCAGCGAAGGGCCCGAGTCCCAGTACGCCTTCAACATGCTGCCGATGGCCGGTCGCCGACAGGACAACGGCTACACCAGCGAAGAACTGAAGGTGATGCTGGAGGCGCGCCGGGTACTGGGCCAGCCGCAATTGGCGGTGGACGTCAGCTGTGTGCAAGTGCCGGTTTTTCACGGTCTCTCGCAGACGGTGGTGGTGCAGGGCACCATGCCGATTACGCTGGCCCAGGCCGAAGCCTGCTGGCGGGATGCGCCAGGGCTGCAACTGGACGCCGATGACGAAGCCGACGGCGCTTCCCCGGTACGACAGATCCGCGCCGATCTCGGTGTGAGAATTGCACGGGTTCGCGAGGACATCGACGGCCAGGGTGATTTAAGCTTTTGGACAGTGGCCGATAATATTAAAACCGGCGCTGCCTACAACGCAGTGCTGCTGGTCGAGAAGTTGCTAAAAGACTATCTGTAATGGATACTTACCGAGATTATGTGACGCAGTTTCTAGGTGTCCAATGTAATTTCCTGCACAATCACGATAGCGATTCTTGGCAATCAAAGACCGCATCGGGATAATTTGGCGGCCTGCCGGCTGAGAGGGCGGGGAAAGATAATAAGTAAAGGGTTCGATCAATGCTCCGAAAACTTGGGATAGGCTTTATCGCTCTGGCGACCATGGCGCCCGGGCTGGCGGCTGCACTGGGGGTGGGTGAGTACGAGCTGAACTCGTATTTGAACGAGCCGCTGGATATGACCGTGGAACTGCACGATCTGGGCGGCCTTTCCGAGGACGAAATCCTCGCCAACCTGGCCACGCAGGAGGCGTTTGACGCCGCCGGTGTGGATCGCGGCTATTTCCTCAATGATCTGAAGTTCGAAGTGGACGTGAGCGGCAATACCGGCGTGTTGCGTATCCGCTCCCGTCAGCCGGTACGCGAACCCTATCTTAATTTCCTGGTGGAGTTTTTGTGGCCCACCGGGCGACTGATGCGGGAATACACCATTCTGCTGGACCCGCCCAGCTACGCGGACGGCGGTGACAGCCTGCAGCCGGCTGTTTCCGAGCCCAGTCCACGCCCGGCCACCCGGCCGCAGCCCGCATCCGAACCGGCCCGCACGCGGTCGGCCGAGCCTGACGCGCGCCCGCCAGCGCGTTCCGCACCCTCGCAAACCCCGGCCGACAGCCGCGCCGACGTTGCACCTGACAACGCGGACGGCACGCAAAGCGGCGGCAGCTACCGGGTCGGACCGTCCGACACCATGTGGCGTATTGCCCGCCAGCAGCGTCCGAGCGCGGATGTGTCGGTGCAGCAGATGATGCTGGCGATTCAGGAGCGCAATCCGGACGCGTTTATCAACGACAATGTGAACCTGGTGCGCGAAGGCGCGGTGCTGCGCATCCCCTCCGAGCAGCAGGTTCGCCGTCTGTCCAGCCGTGAAGCGCTCTCTCAGGTGGCGACACAGAACCGTGAGTGGCGCGGCATGCGTCCCGAGCCGGCCGCCGGCCAGCCGCAACGGGCGCCGATTGACGCCACCGGCCGCGACCGTAGTGATCAGGTCGCTGGCGGCGACGACGGGCAGGGCCAGGTTACCCTGGTGAGCCCGGACAGCGAGGGCGGCGTGCGTGACGGCGACGCCACCGGTGGTCGCAGTGGGAACGCCAATACCGCCGCGCTGCAGAACGAACTGGCAATCCGCGATGAAAACCTGGATCGCTTGAACCGCGAAAACAGCGAGCTGCGCAGCCGCCTGGACGCGCTCGATGAGCAGGTCGGCACCAGCCAGCAGCTGCTGGAAATGCGCAGCGAAAAGATTGCCGCCCTGCAGGCGGAACTGCGCCGGCTGCGCGAAGAGCAGGATCTGGACGTGGACCCGTCGCTGCTGGAAGAGCCCCAGCCGGCGGCGGACAGCGCCCCCGACATGACCGCCGATGCCGATACCGACGACACGGATAACACCGACAGCGCCGGCGACGACCAGCCGGCCGTGGTTGGCGACGACGACGCGGCGCCGGCGCTGGGCGCACCGGGCCAGAACGGTGGCGGCGACGGGCCGTCGCCGGATCAGGGCGGCGGCGGTGATGACCGCACCGCCACCGTGACCCCGCCCGAAAAACCGGAACCGGGCTCCGTGGATCAGGCGGGCTCCGGCCCGGCGAACGCCGATCAGGCGGACAGCGGCGGCGGTATCCTTGGCCTGATTCGCGACAACCTGCTGTATGTGGGCGCCGCTTTGGCGGTTTTGCTGCTTCTGTTATTGCTGGCGCTGCGCCGCCGTCAAAGCGCGGCCGGCGATGAGCACGATGAGGACCCCGACGACGGCGGTTTTGGTGATGATTTCGAAGCCCCGGTGATCGCCGGCGCCGCCGACCACGATGACGCCGATCTGGAAGAAGACCTCGCCGACGACGAGATGGACCCGATGGAACGGGCCGACGTCTACGTGGCCTACGGCCAGTACCCCCAGGCGGTGGATTTCCTGCGCAACGAAATCAACCAGGCGCCGGAGCGCGGCGACCTGAAGATCCGGCTGCTGGAGCTTCTTCACGAGAGCAATGACGAGCGCGGCTTCCAGCAGCAGGCTACCGCGTTCGCCGGCACCAGCCCGGCGGTGGACGCCGCCATTAAACGGCTTGGCGGTGACCCTGGAGAACACGACTACGGTGACAATAGCTATGTCGCCGCTAGCGCCGACGACGCGGACGACGAGCTGTCCCTGGACGACCTGGAGCTGGACCTGGCCTCCGATCTTTCGGACCAGCCGGACGACAGCGATCGCTATTCCCATACCGCCGCCGCGGGCGCTGGCGCGGTGGCCGGCTTCGCCGCCGGCAGCGATGACGCCGAGCAGGACGACAGCCTGGAACTGGACGACTTCGAGTTCAGCCTCGAGGACGAAGAGCCGGAGCAGCGGGACCTGCGCGACGAAGCGCCGCTGGAGCTGGACGACCTGGTGCTCGACGACGCTGACGCCCGCGGGGATGAGGGTGAGGACGACGGCCTGTCGTTTTCCCTCGACGATGATCTGGACAGCGACCCCGTCGCCTTCACCGACGACGAACTGGCGGCGCTGGACAGCGCCGAACAGCCCGGCGCCGGGCAATCCGATGACGGCACCGTCGCTGGTGTCGAGGGTGACAGGACCGGTGACGACCTGGCCGGCAACAGCCTGGACGATTTCGACGACCTTGAGCTTGACGACCTGGACGTGTCGCTGACCGACGACCGCACCGGCGTGGACGAGCCGGCACCGGCGCCGGCTGAGCCGCCGTCCCGGGAAACGGATGATGAACTCGCCGGCCTGTCCCTGGACGAGGACGACACGGACCTGACCCTGGACGATCTCAGTCTGGATGACGATACGCTGTCGCCGCAGGCCGAACCGGATTCCAGCGTCGATGAGCTCGACGATCTGAATCTGGAACTGGGGGACGAACTCGACGACGCGGAAAAAGACGCGGCGCCGGCGCCGGAATACGATTCCGAGCCGCAAACGGCCGCTGCTCCCCCCGTGGATACCAGTGAGGCAGGCGACGACATGCTCGGCGACGACGATGACTTCGACTTCCTGGGTGAAACCGACGAAAACGCCACCAAGCTGGATCTGGCCCGCGCCTATATCGACATGGGCGACGCGGAAGGCGCCCGGGACATCCTCAACGAGGTGCTCAGCGAAGGCAGCGACGAGCAGCAGGGCGAAGCCAAGGAGCTGCTCGCCCGCGTCGGCTGAGACCGGCCGGTTGCCGTCTCTGGCGGTTCGGGGGGCGATGCCTTAAGGTATCGCCCCCTTTTTAATGCTCGCTTTACGGACCGCTAGGACGGCTTGATGACGCGAATCGCAGTGGCGGTGGAATACGACGGCGCCGGTTTCCACGGCTGGCAGACCCAGGAATCCGGCGTGCGCACCGTCCAGGAAGAACTGGAAAAGGCGCTCTCGCGGGTGGCCAACCACCCGGTGGCGCTGATCTGCGCCGGCCGCACCGACGCCGGCGTGCACGCCACCGGCCAGGTCTGCCACTTTGATTCCGACGCCGACCGCAGCATGAAGAGCTGGGTGATGGGCGCCAACCGCTTTCTCCCCGACGACGTCTCGGTGCAGTGGGCGCAGGCGGTGCCGGACGATTTCCACGCCCGCTTCAAAGCCAACCGGCGCCGCTACCGCTACGTGATCTATAACCACGCCGCGCCGCCGGCGCTGTTCCGCCGCCAGGTGACCTGGAACTACCGGCCGCTGGACGTGGACGCCATGATCGAGGCAAGCCGTCACCTGGTCGGCACCCACGATTTCACCTCCTACCGGAGCGTGCACTGCCAGGCCAAGTCACCGGTGAAAACCCTCAGCCGCTTTCATATTCACCGGCAGGGTCCGTTGATCGTGCTGGAAGTGGAGGGCAACGCCTTCCTGATGCACATGGTGCGCAACATGGCCGGCGTGCTGATGAGCATCGGCGCCGGCAAGCACCCTCCGGCGTGGGCCGGCGAAGTGCTGGAGGCCCGCGACCGCCGTAAGGGCGGCGTCACCGCGCCGCCGTTCGGGCTGTATCTGGTCGACATCGGCTACCCGGAGCCGTTCGTGCTGCCGCGTCCGCCGCTGGGCCCGCTGTGGCTGACCACGCTGAACGCGGCTGACGGCGGCGGTGCCGATGCCCCATAATTGACGCCCTCAACACCACGGTCTGTTATCATAGGTAACGAATGAACATACCCCGGGTCAAAATTTGCGGCATCACGCGGCCGGACGACGGGCGCCACGCGGCGCGGGCCGGCGCCGACGCCATCGGCCTGGTGTTTTACCCGCCCAGCCCCCGCTACGTGAGCCCGCGTCAGGCCGCCGACATCGTCGCCGCCTTGCCGCCGTTCGTGACCACCGTGGGGTTGTTCGTGGACGCACCGCCGGAGCAGATCGCCGCGTTGCTGGAACAGGTACCGCTGGACATGCTGCAGTTCCATGGCGATGAATTGCCGGAATACTGCGCCGCTTTCCAGCGTCCCTGGATCAAGGCCCTGCGGATGCGCGACGGGGTGGACCCCCGGGCCGAGGCGGACCGCTACGGCGCCGCCGGCGCCCGCGGTCTGCTGGTCGACAGCTATGTGCCCGGCGTGCCCGGCGGCACCGGCGAACGGTTCGACTGGGACCGGCTGCCCGCCGATCCCTCCCTGCCGCTGGTGCTCGCCGGCGGCCTGGACCCGGCCAACGTGGCCGAGGCGGTGCGGCGGGTACGGCCCTGGGCCGTGGACGTGAGCGGCGGCGTGGAGGTCCTCGGCGTCGACGGCCGCCGGCAGGGCGGCATCAAGGACCCCGGCGCGGTGAGCGCGTTCATACGCGCGGCGCGCGGCTGACCCCTTTATTCAAACTGGCAGGCACCATGACGAGGAGCATTCGGTGACACAGTCTTCTGAAAGCAGTGGGCCCGATTACAAGGCATTTCCCGATCAGAACGGTCATTTCGGACGCTTCGGCGGACGCTTCGTCTCCGAAACCCTGATGGCCGCCCTCGACGAGCTGGATGTCATGTACCGGCGCCTCAAGGACGATCCCCAGTTCCAGGCGGATTTCGACTACGACCTGGCCCATTACGTGGGCCGGCCCTCGCCGCTGTATCTGGCCGAGCGCTGGACCAAACAGCTCGGCGGCGCCCGCATCTGGCTCAAGCGCGAGGATCTCAACCACACCGGCGCCCACAAGGTGAACAACACCATCGGCCAGGCGCTGCTCGCCAAGCACATGGGCAAGAAGCGGGTGATCGCGGAAACCGGCGCCGGCCAGCACGGCGTGGCCTCGGCCACCGTGGCCGCGCGCCTGGGCCTGGAGTGCCACGTGTTCATGGGCGAGGAAGACATCCGCCGCCAGCGCCTCAACGTCTATCGCATGAAGCTGCTGGGCGCCAATGTGGTGCCGGTGACCTCTGGCTCGCGCACCCTCAAGGACGCCATGAACGAGGCGATGCGCGACTGGGTCACCAACGTGGACGATACCTTCTACATCATCGGCACCGTGGCCGGGCCGCACCCGTACCCGATGCTGGTGCGCGACTTCCAGTCGGTGATCGGCCGTGAGGCCCGCGAGCAGAGCCTCAAGCAGGCCGGCAAGCTGCCGGACGCGCTGGTCGCCTGCGTGGGCGGTGGCTCCAACGCGATCGGCCTGTTCCACCCGTTCCTGGAAGACCGTGACGTGGCCATGTACGGCGTGGAAGCGGCCGGCGACGGCATCGACACCGGCCGCCACGCGGCGCCGCTGAGCGCCGGGCGCCCGGGTGTGTTGCACGGCAACCGCACCTACCTGATGGAAGACGACAACGGCCAGATCATTGAGACACACTCCGTGTCCGCGGGCCTCGACTACCCCGGCGTGGGCCCCGAACACTCTTGGCTCAAGGACATCGGCCGGGTCAATTATGTGTCCGCCGACGATAACGAAGCCCTGGCCGCGTTCCGCGAGCTAACCTGCGTCGAGGGCATCATGCCGGCGCTGGAATCCGCCCATGCGCTGGCCTATGCGCGTAAGCTGGCGCCGCAGATGGACGCCGACCAGGACATCATCATTAATCTGTCGGGCCGCGGGGATAAAGACATCCTCACCGTGGCGGAAATCGACGGTATTCATTTTTAGAATTCGGGGAAGGATATGAGTCGTATTGAAGCCTGCTTCGCCACACTCAAGGAGCAGCAGCGTAAGGCCCTGATTCCCTACATCACCGCCGGCGACCCGAGCAAAACGGTCACCGTGCCGGTGATGCACGCCATGGTGGAGGCGGGCGCCGACGTGATCGAACTGGGCGTGCCGTTTTCCGATCCGATGGCGGACGGCCCGGTGATTCAGAAAGCCTGCGAACGGGCCCTGGCCGCCGGTACCGGCCTGCGCGATGTGCTGGCGATGGTCACCGAGTTTCGCCGCGACAACGATACAACGCCGGTAGTGCTGATGGGCTACCTGAACCCGGTGGAGATCATGGGCTATGAGCGCTTCGCCGATGCCTGCGTGGACGCCGGTGTCGATGGCGTGCTGATGGTGGATCTGCCGCCGGAAGAGTGCGACGACGTGGCGCCGTTGTTCAAATCGCGCGGCGTGGATCTGATTTTCCTGATCGCACCCACCACCACCGACGCGCGGATCAGCCGCATCGCCGCCGCCGCCAGCGGCTACCTGTACTACGTGTCGCTGAAAGGCGTGACCGGCTCCGCCAGCCTCAATGTGGAGGAAGTGGCGCGGCGGGTTGAAACAATTCGCAACCTTGCCCAATTGCCCATTGGCGTGGGCTTTGGTATCAAAGACGCGCAATCGGCACGGGCGGTGAGCCAGGTATCCGACGGCGTGGTGGTCGGCAGTGCGCTGGTCAACCAGTCCGCCGAGAATGTGGATACCCCGGATCGCATTGCCCCCGCGGTGGCGGCGATTCTCGCCGACATGCGTGCCGCCATGGATAAACAGTGATCAAGCGCTGAGCGTACGAGGTCCGACTGATGAGCAATAACTGGCTGGAAAAGATCCTCCCCGCGGTGCGTCGCCCGCAGGAAACCCGGCGCAGCACCATTCCCGAGGGTCTGTGGCGCAAATGCCCGCGCTGCGACAGTGTGCTCTACCGTCCGGAGCTGGAACGCAATCTGGAAGTGTGCCCGAAATGCGAGCACCACCTGCGCGTCGGCGCCCGCAAACGGCTAAAGATGTTCCTGGACGACGGTCCGATGAGTGAAATCGGCGCCGATCTGGCTCCCGTGGACCGGCTCAAGTTCAAGGACTCCAAGAAGTACAAGGATCGCCTGGTGGCGGCGCAGAAAGACACCCAGGAACGGGATGCCCTGATCGCCATGAAAGGCAAACTTCACGAGTTGCCGGTGGTGGCGGTGGCGTTTGAATTCCGTTTCATGGGCGGTTCCATGGGCTCGGTGGTCGGTGAACGTTTCGTGCGCGCGGTGGAAAACTGCCTGGAGCATAAGACGCCGCTGATCTGTTTCGCCGCCAGCGGTGGGGCGCGCATGCAGGAAGCGCTGTTCTCCCTGATGCAGATGGCCAAGACCTCCGCGGCGCTGGAACGGCTGCGCGAAGCGGGCCTGCCGTTTATCTCCGTGCTCACCGATCCGGTCTATGGCGGCGTGTCCGCGTCACTGGCCATGCTCGGCGACGTCAATGTGGCGGAGCCCAACGCGCTGATCGGCTTCGCCGGCCCGCGGGTGATCGAGCAGACCGTGCGGCAGAAACTGCCGGAAGGCTTCCAGCGCAGTGAGTTTCTGCTCGAGCACGGTGCCATCGATATGATCGTCGAGCGTCAGCACATGCGTGACACCCTGCACCGCATTCTCGCCAATCTGACCGGGGCGCCGCTGGCCGAACCCGCCGAACTATGAGCGTCGGCCTGGACGCCTGGCTGGCGCGTATTGAACAGCTCCACCCCAGTGAGATCGAGCTGGGTCTGGAGCGGGTGCGCCGGGTGGCCGAGGCGCTCGGCGCGGCCAGCCTGCCGATGCCGGTAATCACCGTCGCCGGCACCAACGGCAAGGGCTCGGTGGTGGCCCTCACCCGCGCCCTGGCGACCGCCGCTGGACGCCGCGTCTGCGTCTATACGTCTCCCCATCTGCAACGCTTCAACGAACGCATCACGCTGCCCGACGGCCCGGTGAGCGACGACGCGCTGTGCGCGGCCTTCGAGCAGGTGGACGCCGCGCGCGGCGACACCGCGCTGACCTATTTTGAGTTCACCACCCTGGCGGCCCTGTGGCTGTTCCGCCACAGCGGCGCCGACCTGGCGATTCTGGAAGTGGGGCTGGGCGGGCGCCTGGACGCGGTCAATCTGATCGACGCGGACGTGGCGGTGGTCACGTCGGTGGGCCTGGACCACACCGACTGGCTGGGGGACACCCGCGAAAAAGTGACGGTGGAGAAACTCGGCATCGGCCGGGCAGGGCGGCCCCTGGTGTACGGCGAGGAAGACGCCCCCACCAACCTGGACACGGAACTGGATCGCCTCGAGGCGGTGCCGCTGCGCGCCGGCCGTGAGTTCCAGGTGGAGGCCGCCCGGCTGTCGATCCGCGACGGCGAACAGCAACGCCATTATCCGCTGCCACTGCCGCCGCGCCTGGGCGCGGACAATCTGGCCACCGCCTGCCAGGCCCTGGTGGCCGCCGGTTTTCCACCGGCGGACGCCGCTCCCCACCAGGTGGCGGAGACCGGTCTCATCGGTCGCTGCCAGGTGCGCCGTTACCATGGCGTGCAGTGCGTGCTCGACGTGGGGCATAATCTGGAAGCATTGACCCGGCTGCGCGGTCGTTTGCCGGCCCACGCCGGCCGCCGCCGTCTGGTGCTGGGCATGATGGTCGACAAGCCGGTGGAAGCGGTGGTGGCGCTGTTCGCCGCCGACGTGGATGACTGGTATCTGGCGCGCCCGGCGGTGAGCCGCGCGGCGGACACCGGGCGGCTGGCCCGGGCGCTGCCCGAGGACGCCAGCGCACGCCGTTTTGACAGCGTGGCGGTGGCACTGGAGCAGGCCGTGGCCGACAGCGGCGCCGGCGATCAGGTGCTGGTTTTGGGCTCTTTCTTTACCGTCGCCGAGGCGTTGAACGCCATGGATCAGGGAGACTAGCGGTGCATTTGCGAACTCGCCAACGTGTGATCGGCCTGCTGCTGTTGCTGCTGCTGGCCGCGATTCTCGCACCGCTGGTATTGCGCACGCCGGAACAGGTGCGTCTGGCCCTGGATATGTCGATCCCGGAAGCGCCGCAAATCAGCGAGCCGGAGATCGCGCCGGTAGTCAGCGAGGAAGAGCAGGCCGCCACCGACCGGCAGATCGACGAAGAGCAGCAGCAGGTGGCCGCCGCCGAGCCGGTTCCACCGCCCGCCGAGGCGGACCAGGCGCCGCCAGTGGAAGAAGAGCCCTCAGCGGAAGGAGAGCCTTCAGCGGGAGGAGAGCCCTCGGCGGACAAAGAGCCCTCGGCGGAAGGAGAGCCCTCAGCGGCAGCCCCGCAACCCGCGCCTCCAGACACCCCGCAACCCGGTTTCACCGTGCAGGTGGCCAGTTTCAGCGACGTGGCGAACGCCCAGGCGCTGGTGGCGCGGCTCCGTGAGGCCGATTACAGCGCCTATCATCGTGAGGTGCAGCAGGACGGCAACACCTGGCAGCGGGTGTTCGTGGGTCCGGAAATCAAGCGCGAACGGGCCGAAGCCCTGCGCCAGCGGCTGGCCGATGACAAGGCCTTCGCCCTGGAGGGGCTGGTGCGTTCCTTTGTGCCGTAGCGCTCGCAGGCCGATAAAGCCCTGTGCCCGCCCCGGGCGCTCTGATAGAATCGCTGGCCTGTTTTAACCACGCGCGTGTTCATGAATCTGGCAGACGGCATCATTCTGTTTATCATCGCCGCCTCGGCACTGATCAGTGTGCGTCGTGGCTTCACGCGTGAAGCGTTTTCCCTGCTCACCTGGGTGGCCGCGTTCATCGTCGCCCGTCTGTTCAGCCCGGCCCTGGAGGTTCTCCTGGCCGATTCCATCGAGACGCCCAGCATACGCCTGGCCGTCGCCTTCGGTCTGTTGTTCACTGTCACCCTGGTGGTGGGCGCGTTGATCAACCACCTGCTCGGTGAGTTGATCCGCGTGACCGGTCTGAGTGGCACCGACCGTTTGCTGGGCATGGTGTTCGGCGCCTTGCGCGGCGCCCTGGTGGTGGTTGTATTGGTGGCCCTGGGCCACCATTTATTCAGCGAGGATGCCTGGTGGCGCGAGTCGCTTCTGGTCCCGCATTTCGCCATGCTGGAGGACTGGACCCGCCGTCTCGCCGGGGATTTGATCGCTTATCTCATGAACGTCAGCGGCTAGAGGACACGCAAATGTGCGGCATTGTTGGCATTGTCGGCCACTCCTACGTGAACCAGGCGATTTATGACGCCTTGACGGTTCTTCAGCACCGGGGACAGGACGCCGCCGGCATCGTCACCTGCGACGGGGACCGATTGTTCCTGCGCAAGGACAATGGCATGGTCCGTGACGTATTCCGGAACCGCCACATGCGCCGCCTGGTCGGCAACATGGGCATCGGCCATGTCCGTTATCCCACCGCCGGCAGTTCCAGCTCCGCGGAGGCGCAACCGTTTTACGTGAATTCGCCTTACGGCCTGACGCTGGCCCATAACGGCAACCTGACCAATTCCGAGGCGCTCGCCGAGCATCTTTACCGTTCCGATCTGCGCCATATCAACACCACCTCGGACTCTGAGGTGCTGCTGAACGTGTTCGCCCACGAACTGCATGAACGGGGCAAGGGCAAGCTGCGCCCGGAGCCGGACGACATCTTCGATGCCGTGTCCGCCGTGCACCGGCGTGCCGAAGGCGCCTACGCGGTGGTGGCGATGATCACTGGTTACGGCATTCTGGCGTTCCGCGACCCGCGTGGCATCCGCCCGGTTTGTTTCGGTAAGAAAGACACCGAGCACGGCCCCGAGTACATGGTGGCGTCAGAGTCGGTGGCGTTGTCGTCCCTGGGCTTCCAACTGGTTCGTGACCTGGCCCCTGGCGAAGCGGTTTACATCACCGCGGAAGGGGAGTTGCACACCCGCTCCTGTCACGACCAGCCCAAGCTCACGCCCTGCATTTTCGAGCAGGTCTATCTGGCCCGCCCGGATTCCATTATCGATGATATCTCCGTCTACAAGGCTCGCTTGCGCATGGGCGAAAAGCTGGCGGAAAAAGTCGAGCGGGTGTGGCCGGATCACGACATCGACGTGGTGATCCCGATCCCGGACACCAGCCGCACCTCGGCGCTGCAGATGGCCAACCGGCTCAACGTGAAGTACCGCGAAGGCTTCATCAAGAACCGCTACATCGGTCGCACCTTTATCATGCCCGGCCAGCAGCAGCGGCGGAAATCGGTGCGTCAAAAGCTCAACGCGATCGAACTGGAATTCTCCGGCAAGAACGTGCTGCTGGTGGACGATTCCATCGTCCGCGGCACCACCTGCCATGAAATCATTCAGATGGCCCGTGAAGCGGGCGCCCGCAAGGTGTATTTCGCCTCCGCCGCGCCGCCGGTGAAGTACCCCAATGTCTACGGCATTGATATGCCGTCCGCCGTCGAGCTGATCGCCCACGACCGCAGCGACGATGAAGTCTGCCAGTTGATCGGCGCGGACAAGCTGATTTATCAGGATCTGGACGATCTGGTCAGTGCCTGCCAGGAAGGCAACGCGGACATCGAAGAGTTTGATTGTTCGGTATTTAACGGCCACTATCTGGCCGGTAATATCGATGGCCAATATCTGTCCGATTTGGAAACGCGCCGCAACGACGACGCCAAGAAAAGTCGTGAAAAAACCCGCGCCCTGGCGGACAACGAAGTGATCGATCTGCACAATTCCAACTGAACAAAGGGCGGCACCGCCGCCCGCACAGAGGTAACGATGAGCGACACACCGGACCCCCGCGACCTGCATACCGACACCCTGGCGATTCGCTGGGCGCAGTTGCGCACCGATGAAATGTCGCATTCGGATCCGATCTTCCTGACCTCCAGCTTTGTTTACGACAGCGCCGCCCAGGCCGCCGCCCGTTTCTCCGGCGAAGAGCCGGGCAATGTCTATTCACGTTTCACCAACCCCACGGTGCGGTCTTTCGAGCAACGCCTGGCGGCCATGGAAGGCGGCGAAAGCTGCGTGGCGCTGGCCTCCGGCATGGCGGCGATCAGCAGCACCTTCTTCACGTTGCTGGCGCCGGGCGATCACGTGATCAGTTCACGCAGTGTGTTCGGCACCACCAACGTGATCTACGACCGCTATCTGAAGAAGTTCAACATCGACACCACCCTGGTCGATCTGGACGACCTGGACCAGTGGCGCGCGGCGATTCGCCCGGAAACCAAACTGCTGTATCTGGAAACGCCGTCCAACCCGCTTTCCGAAGTGGGCGACATCGAAGCGCTGGCCAAACTGGCCCATGACAATGGGGCCCTGCTGATCGTCGATAACTGCTTCTGCACCCCGGCGCTACAAAAGCCGCTGGAGCTGGGCGCGGATCTGGTGATTCACAGTGCCACCAAATATCTGGACGGTCAGGGCCGTTGCCTGGGCGGTGCCGTGGTCGGTCCCGAGGAGATTCTTAAGGAAATCCACGGCTTCGTCCGTTCCGCCGGGCCCTGCATGAGCCCGTTCAACGCCTGGGTGTTCCTCAAGGGGCTGGAAACCCTGGGCCTGCGCATGAAAGCGCACTCCGAGAACGCTCTGCAACTGGCCCGGTGGCTGGAGCAGCAGTCGGGCATCGCCCGGGTGCACTACGCCGGCCTCGACAGCCACCCGCAGAAAGCCCTGGCCGAGCGCCAGCAAAAAGCGTTCGGCGCGGTGATCGCCATTGAAGTGGAAGACAGCGACGGCCAGCGCGACCGTCAGGCGGCCTGGCGTTTTATCGACGCCACCCGGCTGCTCTCCATCACGGCCAATCTGGGCGACGTCAAATCCACCGTCACCCATCCCGCCACCACCACCCACGGGCGTGTGGCGGCGGAAGAAAAAGAACGTTCCGGCATCAGCGAAAATCTGATTCGTATCGCGGTGGGGCTGGAAGACGTCGGCGATCTTAAGGCCGATCTGACGCTCGGTATCAACGCGCTCGGTTTCGAATAATAGGCGGCTTACGCCGCCGGTTCAGGGTGCAGGATACAGGATGAAGAGACGAGCCTCGGTGTCTGTATCCTTCATCCTGCATCCTGTAGCGGACTTTTGGGGTTTTTATGCAGGCTTTGGATAAAGCGTTGGCCCAGGTGGGCAGCGTACTGCTGGGGAAGCCGGAGCAACTGAAATTGGCGCTGGCCTGCATGCTTGCCGGCGGACACCTGTTGATCGAAGACCTGCCCGGCATGGGCAAAACCACCCTGGCCCATGCGCTGGCCCGGGTGTTCCGGCTCGATTACCGGCGCGTGCAGTTCACCAGCGACATGCTGCCCGCCGATATTCTCGGGGTGTCGGTGTTCGACCCGGAAAGTCAGCAGTTCAGCCTGCGCGAGGGGCCGGTGTTCAGCCAGCTTCTGCTCGCCGATGAAATCAACCGCGCCACCCCCAAGACCCAGGGCGCGTTGCTTGAGGCCATGGAAGAACGGCAAGTGACGCTGGACGGGGTGACCCGGCCGCTGCCGTCGCCGTTTTTCGTGGTCGCCACCCAGAACCCGGTGACCCAGGCCGGCACTTTCGTGTTGCCGGAATCCCAGCTCGATCGTTTCCTGATGCGTATTTCCCTGGGCTATCCGTCCCCGGATGTGGAGCTGTCACTGCTCGCCGGCGGCGATCTGCGTGAAGCGGTACGCGAACTGAAACCGGTGATCGAGCCCACGGGTCTGGTCAAGCTGATCGCCCATGTCGGCAAGGTGCGCGCCACCCGCGACCTGCTCGACTACGTGCAGCGGCTGCTGGAAGCCACCCGCGCCGACGATCGTCTGGTTACCGGGCTGTCGCCGCGCGCCGGTCTTGGCCTGCTGCGCGCCGCCCGCGCCTGGGCCCTGATCCACGACCGGGATTACGTGCTTCCCGAGGACGTGCAGGCGGTCTGGCCCTCGGTGGCCGAGCACCGCCTGCAGCCCCGCGAGGGCGGCCAGGTTTCCGCCATGACCCAGGCCTTACTGCAGACCGTACCGGTGGTGCGTCACTGACCGCGTGGCACCCAGACGCGTGGCGTAAAGGAGAGACACCGTGCTCAAGCAAGCCTGGCAACGTTGGCTCGACCGCCGGCTTCCCCGGGCCCGCCAGGTGCAGCTCGACCAGCGGCGTATTTTTATTTTCCCCACCGGCTACGGGTTTCTCTATCTGCTGGTCTCGGTGCTGCTGTTCTTCGGCGGCATCAACTACGAGAACAATCTGATCCTCGGGCTCTGTTTTCTGATGGTCAGCCTGTTTCTGGTCGCCATCCTGCATACCTTCCGTAATCTATCCGGACTGTCGCTGCGCGCCGGCGCCAGCCGTTCCGGTTTCGTGGGCGGGCAGGGCAGCGTGGAAGTGGTGCTGATCGCCCAGCGGCGACCGCACCGGGCGTTGTGGCTGCGTTGGCTGGACCAGCCGGCGCAGGAAATCAGCGTCGAGCCCGGCGAAGAAAGCGCCCTGTGGCTGAACCTGCCGCTCAGCCGGCGGGGCCGCGTCCGGCCGCCGCGCCTGCGCGTGGAAAGCCGCTACCCGCTGGGCTTGCTGCGCAGTTGGTCGTTGGTGTCGCTGGAGCAGGTCTGCCTGGCCTGGCCGCGCCCCCAGGAAAGCCAGGACTGTCCCGCTGACGGCGGCGACCGGGAGCGGCAGGTGGCCAGCGCCGGGCAAAGCGGCAGTGAGGAGTTCCAGGGCTTGCGCGGCTATGTACCCGGCGATTCGCTGGCCCAGGTGGATTGGAAAGGCTATGCGCGGGGCCGGGGGCTCAACGTCAAACTGTTCGAAGAGCCGGCCAGCGGCCGCCTGTGGTTGCGCTATGACCGCCTCGAAGGGGTGCCGGTGGAGCGGCGCCTGTCGATTCTGTGCTTCTGGGTGCAGCGGCTGAGCCGCGAAAACCGGCCCTTCGCGCTGGTGTTGCCCGGCGCCGAGTTGCCGCCGGGGCAGGGCGAAGAGCAACGGCTGAGGGCGCTCAACCTGCTCGCCCGCCACGGCGACACGGAGGCGCACTGATGGCGCGCATCTACCAAATACCGAGCCACGCCCGTGGCTGGCTCACCCTGGCGATCATCGCCGCGTCGCTGCCGCAACTGTGGGGCGGTCCGTTGTGGCAGGCGGCGCTGCTCGCCCTGGTTCTGGGGTGGCGTGCCTTGATGGACCGCCAGCGGCTGGTGCTGCCGGGGCGCATCCTGCGTCTGGTACTGCTGGTGGCCACCGTCGCCGCCACCTTCTACAGCTTCGGCCGCCTGCACGGTCCGGAGGCGGGCACCGCGCTGATTACCAGCCTGTTCGCGCTGAAATATCTGGAGCTGGTCAGCAAGCGCGACGCCTATGTGCTGATCGTGCTGGGTTATTTTGTGTGCGCCACCATTCTGCTGTTCCATCGCGGGCCAGCCATGGCGCTCTACGTGATCGGCTGCCTGATCCTGCTCACCGCCAGCCTGTCGGGCATCAATTACAGCGACACCCACGCGCGACGCCGCCAGCACCTTTCGGTGGCGGCGGTGATGGTGCTGCAAGCACTGCCGCTGGCGATCGCGCTGTTCGTGCTGGTGCCGCGTATCGCGCCGTTGTGGAACATGCAGCTCGACAGCGGCCAGGCGCGCACCGGCATGAGCGACAGCATGTCGCCGGGCCAGGTCAGCCGCCTCACCGAATCCAGTGAGCTGGCGTTCCGCGTCCAGTTCGAGGGCCAGCCGCCGCCGGCCCGGGAGCGCTACTGGCGCGGCCTCACCTACAGCTATTTCGACGGCACCACCTGGCGTCAGGCCAGCCCGCCGGGCTGGCAAAGGGCGCAGTTGTTCTACGGCGGTCGCGGGCCGTCGCCGGACTGGTATCGCGCACTGGTCGACGCCGCCGAAGACCGCACCGGCTACCGTTACCGGGTGATTATGGAGCCTTCCCGGCAGCGCTGGCTGTACGCCCTGGCGGTGCCGTTCACCGACTTCGACGGCAACGCCCTGGCGCGGGATTTCCGGCTGGTGGCGGACGGCCCGGTCAACGGCGCCTTCAGCTACACCGTGCGCAGCGTGGACGTCACCGGCGCGGTACCGGCGCTGGACGACGCGGAACGGCGGCTGATGCTGGATCTGCCCGCGCAGGGCAACGCCCGGGCCCGTGCCCTGGCGCAGCGCTGGCGGCAGCGCCACCGGGACGACCGCGCCTTGGTGGACGCCGCACTGCGCTATTTCCGCGAGCAGCCGTTTTTCTACACCCTGGAGCCGCCGCGCATTGCCGGCGACACCGTTGACCAATTCCTGTTCGGCACCCGCGAGGGCTTCTGTGAGCACTACGCGTCCAGCTTTACCTTCCTGATGCGCGCCGCCGGTATCCCCGCCCGGGTGGTAGCCGGCTACCAGGGTGGCGAAATGAACGCCGGCGACTATCTGCAGGTGCGTCAGTACGACGCCCACGCCTGGTCGGAAGTGTGGCTACCCGGCCAGGGCTGGGTGCAGGTCGACCCGACGGCGGCGGTAGCGCCTGAGCGCGTCGAGTTGGGCCTGCGCGGCGCCTTCGAAAACGCCGCCGACGGCGCCGGCGGCGAATTCGACGGCCTCAACCGCTTGCCGGTGCTGTTCCAGCTGCAGCAGTGGGCCGACTACGTGGACTTCAACTGGCAGAAATGGGTGCTCGGCTACCGCCAGCAGTCCCAGCGCGACCTGCTGGAACGTTTGCTCGGTGCGGTGACGCCGCTGCGCGTGGGGCTGGCGCTGCTCACCGTGGTGCTGGTGTTCAGCGCGGTGCTCGGGCTGCTGGTGCTCAGCCGCCGCCGGGACACCCCGGCCAGCCCCCTGGAACGCGAATTCGCCCGCCTGCATCGCGCCCTGGCCCAGCGCGGCCTGCGCGCGCCGGACACGGTGTCCGCCGCCCAGCTGGAAGCGGCGGTGACGCGGCGCTGGCCGTCGGCGGCGGGGGCCGCCGGCCACTGGCGGCGGCTGTTCGAGCATCTCGCCTACCGTGACCAGGGCGCCCCCGGCGCCGCCGACCTGGCCGCGCTGCGACGCCGTCGCCGGGCCGTGCTGGCGTCGCTGGCATCGCCGCGAAGAGCGAAGTAGGCTCTTCCCTGGCCCCACAGAACCAGGAGAACAACAATGGCCGTCGCTCGCTACAAGGAAGCGCTCACGCTCACCGAACACGCCCCCTGGGCACAACGGTTCTGGGACGCGCTGGTCCCGCTTAAGGACCGCGTCGCCCGTCACCCGCTGTTCGTGGAAATGGGCAACGGCTCACTGTCCCTGGGCCGCTTCCGCGACGCGCTGCTGCACTTCTACCCGCTGGTGGAGAGCTTCCCGAAATACATGGGCCTGGCGCTGGCGAAAACCCGGCCCGGTCTCTACCCCGGTCATGAAGAAACCAAAAACTGGCTGATCGGCAACATCAAGATCGAACAGCGTCACGCCTACTGGTACCAGGACTGGGCGGCCGGCTTCGGCCTCGACACCGAACGCCTGGAACGCACCCGACCACCGGCGGCCATGGACGCGGTCAACCAGTTCCTCTGGGCCACCGGCCACCAGGGCGCCCTGGAAGAAAGCATCGCCGCCACCAACCTGGCCATCGAATGGGCCACCGGCGAATGGAGCCAGCGCGTGGTCAGCGGCATGAAGCACTACGCCGAGCAGGGCAGCGTCAATATCAACCGCCACACCATGGCCTGGCTGCGCGCCCACGCCGGCTACGACGACGCCCACCCCCACGAAGCCATGGAACTGGTCAAGCGCCTGGCGGTGGACGAACCCGCCCGCCAGCGCGCCTTCGCCGCCGCCCAGCGCGGCCTGGAGTACTACGTTCTAGCGCTGGACGACTGCTATCGGTGTGGCGAGGACAGAACTGAGGAAGCGGTACCGCTCCTTTTTGATGGTCCGACGGATAGACAATAAAACGCACATCTCGAGGCTACGGGAAGTTCTCTCCAGCCGGGGGCGCGGGTCTGTGTTATTGCCCTTCCGGGAACGCCGTGAATACCCGCAAGCGGGCCCGGCCACCCATCACAGATGGGCGGCGTTCGGCGGCGCGCGAAGCAATGCTTCGCAACACGCTTGCCTCACCCCTGTAGATACTCTGTTAAAAATCAAGCTTTCAGATGCTCTTCACTGAAGAGCATCGCTGAATCAAAAGCAGTCTCTGTCTGTATGCAGGCCCACAAACCA
>Ga0207900_100048_pt1 | contig 120509 bp, 118 predicted proteins | sample LinPmetageLP39_FD_184052 | JGI IMG/M metagenome (GOLD analysis project Ga0207900, IMG submission 184052) | Marine viral communities from the Pacific Ocean - LP-39 (SPAdes) | ecosystem: Environmental > Aquatic > Marine > Oceanic | place: Pacific Ocean | collected 2010-06-14
GGCAACGCGCGCGCCATCCTCGATCAGCGCGCAGGCATCATATTCGCGCCATGCTGCTTTATCGTTGCCAAGATAGCCGCCCAGCGCCTTTTCACCCCATGGGCAATTGAGCGGTGACACGATCGGCGAAAAGGCGGAGACACTTTTATAGCGGTCGGGATTGCGCAGTGCGATGGTGAGCGCGCCGTGGCCGCCCATGCTGTGTCCGAATATGGCCTGCCGTTCCATGTCAACGGGGAATTCCCTGGCGATCAAGGCGGGCAATTCTTTCTCGATATAGCTGCGCATGCGAAAGTGCTTTGCCCAAGGCTCTTCGGTGGCGTCGACATAAAAACCGGCGCCCTGGCCCATGTCATAGGCTTCGTCATCGGCAACGTCTTCACCGCGCGGTGAGGTGTCGGGCGCGACAATGATCAGCCCCAGTTCGCTGGCGGCTCGGCGATACTCGCCCTTTTCCATCACATTGGCGTGGGTGCAGGTCAGGCCCGACAGATACCAGACGACCGGCAATTTTACGCCTTGCTCATGATCGGGCACATAGACCGCGAAGGTCATATCGGTGCCCGTTTCGACGGACGCATGGGAATAGACCCCCTGCGTTCCGGCGAAACTTCTGTTGGTGGAGACGGTTTCCATCAAAAGACAACGACGCTGCGGATGCTTTCACCGGCGTGCATCAAGTCAAAGCCCTTGTTGATATCTTCGAGCGACAGCGTGTGGGTGATCATCGGATCGATCTCGATCTTGCCATTCACATACCAGTCGACGATTTTCGGAACATCGGTCCGGCCGCGCGCGCCGCCGAATGCTGTGCCCTTCCAGACGCGTCCGGTGACCAGCTGGAACGGGCGGGTCGAAATTTCCTTGCCGGCTTCGGCGACACCGATGATGATGCTCTCGCCCCAGCCGCGGTGGCAGGCTTCCAGCGCCTGGCGCATGACATCGGTATTGCCGGTGCAATCAAAGGTATAGTCCGCGCCGCCGTCGGTCAGCGCCACCAGATGCTCGACGATATCGCCCTTGATCTTTTTCGGATTGACGAAATGGGTCATGCCGAATTTCCTGCCCCATTCCTCACGATCATCGTTGATATCGACACCGATGATCTTGTCCGCGCCGACCATTCTTGCGCCTTGCAGCACGTTCAGACCGATGCCGCCAAGGCCGAAGACGATGACATTAGCACCGGGCTCCACTTTCGCCGTGTTGACCACCGCGCCGACGCCGGTTGTGACGCCGCAGCCGATATAGCAGCTCGTGTTGAACGGTGCGTCGGTGCGGATTTTGGCAACCGCGATTTCCGGCACGACGATGAAATTCGAAAAGGTCGAACATCCCATATAATGATAGATCGCCTCGCCCTTGTAGGACATCCGGCTGGTGCCGTCGGGCATCAGGCCCTGTCCCTGGGTCGCGCGGATTGCGGTGCACAGGTTGGTCTTGCCGGACAGGCAGCTTTTGCACTGCCGGCATTCCGGGGTGTAGAGCGGGATGACATGATCGTCGGGAGCCACCGAGGTGACGCCCGGCCCCACTTCGCGCACGATCCCTGCGCCTTCATGGCCGAGCACGCTCGGGAACTTGCCTTCGCTGTCGAGACCATCGAGCGTGTAGGCGTCAGTGTGACAAATGCCGGTTGCCATGATCTCGACCAGCACTTCGCCCGCTTTTGGCCCTTCCAGATCAAGCTCGACGATCTCCAGCGGCTTTTTCGCTTCAAATGCTACGGCTGCGCGTGTTTTCATATCGCTAATTTCCTTCTTTTGACCAGTCGATCATATTTGTAGGCTGCACCAATGGTTGTTCGCAAGACAAAGCTCCCGGTGGCAAGCGATAGGTAAAAATATTCGTCTACCATCAAGCTACCCTGTTTCCCGGAAGATTTCCATTGTCATCAACAGCCCAGATCGGTCATCGAGACTTGCTCCGTTGCTTTGGCGCAGAGCGGCTTGCAAGAGGCGTCAAAAAAGCCTTCTTCAATAAATGCCTGGTCAGACTTACTCATAAATCGCATGTACTGCGCCCAATCACGCGATTGAAAGAATCGATATGCCGACCGAAAGACAAATATTGACCCTGTCCTGCCCGGACCAGCCGGGCCTGGTCGCGAGCGTCGCCAAAATATTGGCTGAGAATGGCGGTAATATCGTCGACTCACAGCAGTTCAACGATAGCGAAACCGGCCATTTCTTCATGCGCGTGGTCTTTGACCTGGCTGAAGGAGCGGCCGTTAACGCGATTTCCGACGCGATGCGGCTGTTTGCCAAAGAGAAACTGGTGGAATGGAAGCTGCGAAGCAGCCATGAGCGGACCAAAGTCATCGTGATGGTCTCCAAATTCGATCATTGCCTCATCGATCTCCTCTATCGCTACCGGATCGGGGAACTGCCGATGGAGGTGGTTGGCATTATCTGCAATCATCCCCGCGAGGCCCTGAAAATATCGCTGATCGAAGACGTGCCCTTTCATTATCTCCCCGTCACGAAAGGCACCAAGCCGGAGCAAGAAGCGCAAATCAAGCAGCTGGTCACCGAAAGCGGAGCGGAACTGGTCATTCTTGCCCGCTATATGCAGATCCTTTCGGATGATCTTGCCAGCTTCCTGTCCGGTCGTTGCATCAATATCCATCACAGCTTTCTGCCCGGCTTCAAGGGAGCCAAGCCTTATCATCAGGCGCATGCGCGCGGCGTCAAGATGATTGGTGCTACGGCCCATTATGTAACCGCAGATCTCGACGAGGGACCGATCATCCACCAGGATGTGGAAGCCATCAGCCATGCCGACACGCCCGAAGAGCTTGTGAGCAAGGGGCGCGATATCGAACGCCGGGTTTTATCGCAGGCAGTCCATTACCATCTGGCCGACCGGGTGTTCCTGAACGGTCACAAGACGGTGGTTTTCAAAAACTGATTGCAGCCGATGGGAAAGTTGCGAAAACGGCTGGCTCGGGATTGGCAGTTGATCTTCCGGCCAAGTTCGTTTCAATCAATATCGAAGACCGCAGCTTGGGTGCTGTCCGGGGCTGATGTCTTTTGCAGGCGGTGCCGGGTTTCAGTGCGGCTGCCCGCGATACAAGATTGAAGGACAGGAATACATGCAGGATTACAGCGATATACGCGAAGAAGTTGCCAAGCTTTGCCAGAAATTCCCCGGCGAATATTGGCGCGCTCGCGACAAGGCACGCGAATATCCAAGCGATTTTGTCGCCGCTCTCGGCGAGGCAGGCTATCTGGCGGCGCTGATCCCGGAAGAATTTGGCGGCGCCGGATTGCCGATCTCGGCGGCAGCCGCGATCCTCGAGGAAATTCAGGCGCAGGGCTGCAATGGCGGCGCGGTGCACGCGCAAATGTATATCATGGGCACGATGTTGCGGCACGGTTCGGATGAGCAGAAATCGCAATATCTGCCCAAAATCGCCACCGGCGAACTGCGTCTTCAGGCATTCGGCGTGACCGAACCGACCAGCGGCACCGATACGCTGGCGCTCAAGACCGTCGCCAAACGGGATGGCGATGATTATATCGTCAACGGCCAGAAATTATGGACCAGCCGGGCCGAACATAGCGATCTGATGCTGTTGCTCGCGCGCACCACGCCGCGCGATCAGGTAGCCAAGCGCACCGATGGTCTCTCGGTCTTTCTCGTCGACATGAACGCGGCGCTGGACAACGGCCTGACCATCCGACCGATCGACACGATGATGAACCACAGCACTACGGAGCTGTTCTTCGACAATATGCGCGTGCCCGCCGCCAATCTGATCGGCGAGGAAGGCAATGGTTTCCGCTATATCCTTTCCGGCATGAACGCCGAGCGGCTGCTGATCGCGGCGGAATGTATCGGCGATGCCAAATGGTTCATCGAGAAGGCCACGGCCTATGCCAAGGAGCGGGTCCTGTTCGGACGTCCGATCGGCCAGAACCAGGGCGTGCAATTCCCGATCGCCCGCGCCTATGCGCAGATGCGCGCCGCAGAACTGCTGGTCCACGAAGGCCTGCGCAAATATGAAGCGGGCGAAAATTGCGGCGAAGAAGCCAATATGGCCAAGATGCTCGCCGCCGATGCCAGCTGGGCAGCCGGCGAGGCCTGCGTCCAGACCCATGGCGGTTTCGGCTTTGCCGCGGAATATGATGTCGAGCGCAAGTTCCGCGAGACAAGACTCTATCAGGTCGCCCCGATCAGCACCAATATGATCCTCTCCTATGTCGCCGAACATGTGCTGGGCCTGCCAAGGAGCTATTGATGAGCGACTGGGCAGACTGGATCGGCAAGAGCGAGACACGCCATGATGTGATCACGCCCGGCCTGTTGCAACGCTTTTGCGCGACCCTCGACACGCCCGTCACGGACGAAATCCCGCAGGGCCTGCACTGGTGTCTTGGCCTGCCCGATGTGCCAACGGCGCAATTGGCGGAAGATGGTCATCCCGCAAAAGGCGGTTTCCTTCCACCCATCCCCCTGCCCCGCCGGATGTGGGCATCGAGCGAAGTTGCGTTCGAACATGCGCTGCAACTCGGCGATGCAATATCGCGCGTGTCGACCGTCGCCAGCATCGAGGAAAAGTCCGGCAAGTCGGGCGATCTGGTGTTTGTCGCAGTTGATCATGAAACGCGCGTCGGCGATCAGGTGGCGATCAGGGAAAAGCAGAATATCGTCTATCGCGAGCCCGCGACGACCTCTTCGCCAGTTGGGGCGATCAGCAATGATCCGCCGGACCTGCAAGACTGGCACTGGCAGCAGATGATCATGCCGAGCGAGCCCTTGCTCTTCCGCTATTCTGCGCTGACCTTCAACAGCCACCGCATCCATTATGACAAGCCGTATGCGATGCAGGCAGAAGGCTATCCCGGTCTTGTCGTTCAGGGCCCGCTGATGGCGACATTGTTGCTCAATCTGGCCGCAAGTAAGCTGGGCGCAAATAAGCTTTCCAGCTTTTCCTTTCGGGGACGAGCGCCCGCCTTTGCCAATGCCGCGATATATCTCGTCGGCAAACAGGAGGGCGAGAATATTACGCTCGCCGTGATCGGCAATGATGGCAAAGAGATCATGAGCGCTCGGGCGGCGATCTAGGCGCCGCTTTTGCAAACTTTACAGTAGCGCGCCTTTTTATTTTCTGTGACCTTTGCCGCAAACTATTGTTTTCTGGTATTTTTTCGGAAATCACCTGCCGTCTAGTGTGACCTTTGGAACATCGGAAGATACCGGTCCGGTCGAGGGCAAAAGACCGGAGCGATTTCGCACATATCCAGAATGTCAAAGAGCTTTCGGTTGCGAGATTAAGCCAGCGGGTGGCGTGTAGGAAAGCGTTTTGCTGTGCTTTACTGTAAATTCCAATGAAAATTTTCCGTTCGTGCTGAGCTTGTCGAAGCACAGGTGGAACAAGCTGACATTGCCCTGCAGACGCCGGCCCCTTCGACAGGCTCAGGGCGAACGGGGTTTTCTTGGGGAGCAACTTTGATCTGTTCGGGCAAGCTTTGGAAGTTCGCGCGGAACTCGATCCGTTCGTGCTGAGCTTGTCGAAGCGCAGGTGCAACAAGCTGACATTGCCCGGCAGACGCCGGACCCTTCGACAGGCTCAGGGCGAACGGGAGGGGGTGCGTATTTGGCGTGGTAGTCAACGGCGTCTGTTAGCAAAGGCCCGGGGTCCTGAAACGGGTTCAGGATGACGAGGCATTTTGACGACCCAACCGCTCAAAATGAAAAGCCCGGCGGCTGCGGGTTACGCGGCCACCGGGCTTTTCGATTTTTGCCTTCGCCTAGAAACGGTCGGCGTTCATCACCTTGGTCCAGGCCGCCGCGAAATCTTCGACAAATTTCTGATCGGCATCGTCAGAAGCATAGACTTCCGAGACGGCGCGCAGTTCCGAATTGGATCCGAAGATCAGATCAACCGGTGTCGCGGTCCAGACCAGATTGCCGGTCTCGCGGTTGCGCCCCTCATATAGCCCCATATTCGTGGCCGACTTCGCCCATTTGGTCTTCATGTCGAGCAGATTGACGAAAAAATCGTTGCTCAGCTGACCGGGACTGTCGGTAAACACCCCGTTGGACGATTTGTCCGCATTGGCGTTCAAGGTCCGCAGCCCGCCAACCAGCACTGTCATCTCGGGTACCGTCAGATTGAGCGCATCAGCCTTGTCAACCAGTGCTGCCGCAGGCGCCAGATCGGCACCGGAGACGTAATAGTTGCGAAAGCCATCCGCCTTGGGCTCGAGATAGGCGAAGGATGCCGCATCGGTCTGTTCCTGCGTGGCGTCGACGCGACCGGGTGTGAACGGCAGGCTGACCTTGTGGCCAGCTTTTTCCGCTGCCTGCTCGACCGCTGCGTTGCCGCCGAGTACAATCAGGTCAGCGAGCGAGACCTGCTTGCCGCCTTTGGCACTCTTGTTGAAATCCATCTGGATTGCTTCGAGCTTGCCGACGACTTTGGTCAGTTCCGCCTTGTCATTGACCGCCCAGTCGCGCTGCGGTTCCAGCCGCAGCCGCGCTCCATTGGCACCACCGCGCATGTCGGTGCTGCGGAAGGTCGAAGCCGAGGCCCATGCCGTGCGCACCAGTTCGGGTGTCGACAGGCCGGAAGCAAGGATTTTCGATTTGAGCTGCGCCACATCTGCATCGCCGATCATCGCATAGTCCGCTGCTGGCAACGGATCCTGCCAGACAAAGCTCTGGCTCGGGGCGTCTGCACCGACATAGCGGGCCGATGGTCCGAGATCGCGGTGAGTCAGCTTGAACCAGGCACGGGCGAAGGAGGCCGCGAATTCATCGGGATTTTCATGCCAGCGCTCGGCGATCTTGCGGAAACCGGGATCTTCCTTGATCGCGATATCGGTGGTGAACATGATCGGCGCATGGGTCTTGCCCGGGATATGGGCGTCGGGAACCATATTCGCAGCATTTGGATCACTCGGTATCCACTGGGTTGCACCGGCCGGGCTCTTGACCTTCACCCATTCGAAACCGAAAAGATTGTCGAGATATTGATTGGTAAAGGCGATCGGATTGGCCGACCATGCGCCTTCGAGGCCACTGGAAATCGTGTCCTCGGCATTGCCTTTGCCGCATTTGCTTTCCCAGCCCAGTCCCTGGGCTTCAATGCCGGCTGCCGACGGTTCGGGAGCGAGGCATTCTTCGGGTTTGTGTGCGCCATGCGCCTTGCCGAACGTATGACCACCGGCGATCAGCGCCAATGTTTCCTCGTCATTCATCGCCATATTGCCAAAGGCACGCCGGATATCGGCGGCCGCGGAAATCGGATCATGATTGCCGTTCGGTCCTTCCGGATTGACATAGATCAGCCCCATTTGCGTCGCAGCCAGCGGTCCGGTGAGATTGCCTTTGCCATCACGGCGACTGTCGGCCAGCATCTTGGCTTCCGGACCCCAGAACACCAGGTCCGGCTGGAACGCATCAACGCGACCGCCGGCAAAGCCGATGGTCTTGAAGCCCATATCTTCAAGCGAGACGTTGCCGGTCAGCACCATCAAATCGCCCCAGGACAATTTGCGGCCATATTTCTGCTTGATCGGCCAGACCAGACGGCGCGCCTTGTCGAGGCTGATATTATCGGGCCAGGAGTTGAGCGGTTCGAACCGCTGCTCTCCGCCATCGGAGCCACCGCGTCCGTCACCGACGCGATAGGTACCGGCGCTGTGCCAGGCCATGCGGATGAAGAAGGGGCCATAATGACCATAGTCAGCAGGCCACCAGTCCTGCGAAGTTGTCAGAACCTTGCGGATATCCTCTTTGACTGCAGCCAGGTCGAGGGTCGCGAATTCGGCGGCATAATCATAATCCGCGCCATAAGGGTTTGACTGGGCCTCGTGCTGGCGAAGCGCTGCGAGGTCGAGGCTTTGCGGCCACCAGTCCTTGTTGGACATGGCAGATTCTTGTGCCTGAGCCGGACTGGCCATCACCAGCGGCGTCATTGACGCGGCCAGCAGTGCGAAAAGCGAAACTTGTGATTTGAACATCTTTCTCTCCATCCTGTTTTTCGAAATATTGTTGTGGGCAGAGTTTAGGCTCACGAACATAGATGGCGAAATCAGTAAATTTCCTGAGAGTAATCGAACATTTCGATGATGGTGGCGCCGGAGATCTTCCTAGTCGATTGTCCCGAGTTCAGAATTATAGTCAGAGACTGGCAAAAATTTCGGGAAAGAGGTGGGATAATTCCTGTCCCGGCAACAGCAAAGACGGAGCCCCTTATCCGAAAGGGTTACAAGCCGGCGCAGCCAAGCATGGTTTGGAAGTCTTTATTTCACACAACAAAAGAAGTCCGACGGCCGGGTCGCAATAACCGTCGAACTTCTCCTGGATACCCATAAAGGGTTTGGTGCGGCATCGAGTTCGTATCGAGTGAAACATTTCATCAGATCGATACCGCGGGATTTTGTTAACCCAGTTTTTTCGGGCGCCGTGTGACGACGATCACTGGCCAAAAAAAAACATGCGTGGTTTGCCCTGCCTGCTGCCCGAACGCCGCCAGGATATAGTCAAACGGTCGGTCGTGCGCGGAATTATCTCATTCACGTCCTGGATCGCGGCTTTGGCGGCATTGCATTCGCATCAATCGAAGCGAACAGCGGAAAGAAATTCCCGCCATTTTCGAGACAGCGGTTGCCCCAACCAGGCAAAAAAAAACGGGAGCTTACCCGAAGATAAGCTCCCGCTGCGCCTCTGTTGGGGCTGCCTTCCTCTTGCGATTCCGGCGGCCGCTTGTTTGGCGTCCGGTTTCCGGGCCAATACGTTGATGGTCGGTGGTTTTCCACGTGTCCGCTTGCGCTTCCTCGCTTCGGTTCCCGGCCCGCAATTGGTCTAGTCACCTGATGATCTAGTCGGTCTGATCCGTTCCGGCTTGCGCCTTCCCATTTCGGACTTTCTCCGATCATCGACCGAGAGATCCTTTTCCTTTTCTTGCGAAAAACAAACTGGTCGTCTCGACCATCTTCCGGGTCCCGGGCTGTCCTGCGGGTCATTGCTGACTGGTCGCTGGTTCGTCCAATTCCCTTCCGATGACCTATATATGCTCCCAATGTCCGAGTCGCTCCTAGGGGAAAAAGGCGAGTTATCCACAGGCGATGCACTTACCGGTGGAAAACTCCTGCCGATACGGTGGATAAGCTTGGCGTCGGGGATTTACGAGGGGGGCTGTTGAAAGTTTGTCCGCTGGTCCGGCCCTTCTCTCATGGGAGGGGATGGATGAAGCGCCGGACCTTTGGACCAATCCCGGCGCCTCGTTCGGGAGGAGGAGGAGGCTGCCGGGATTGTAACTTTTTGCCTCAGACCTGAACCGTTGAAAACAGCACGATGCTGCTAACGGAAAGGGCGGCGACAATATTGAAAAGCGTTCTCATGGATTTTCTCCTTATTCCAACGCCAATCACACATCTCTTTTCCTGCGTAACTTACAGGCTGCAGATGGTCCTGTAGCCACTAGGTTTCAATTGAAAATGGAGGATCACCTGTTGCGCATTTTGCAACCGGCGCCCGCGCTCTATCGCCGAAAAATGCGATTTAACCGACTGATTTTACTAGAATAAGTCTTTCAGCAGCTTCTTGCCCTTGTCGAGCGGATTGCGCCGGAACTTCGCTTCTTCGTTACCGATATAGGTAAAAATGCCCTCCATCGTCTGGTCCGTGACACTATCGGTCAGACCATCACGCGAAAGGTCGGCCCCGCCCAGCCGGGCCAGCGAGGAAACGGACCCGAGCTTCTCGACCTGCTGGTAAGCACCCAGTTCCGTCAGCGCTTTTTCAACCAGCGGGCGGACCTTTGCCGACAGTTCTTCGCCAGACGTGCGCCGGAGATAATCTGAACCGGCCTCTTCACCACCGGTTACAATGCCGACGCCGTCCTGCAGGGTCAGGCCGTCGATCGCCGAGCGGAACACTGGCTTGGCTTCGAGCGCCGCCTTGCCTGCGGCATCGTTCAGCATCTTGGTGACATCCTTGGTCAGGCCAGCCTTGCTGGTGAAGCGCAAGATGCTCGTCGCCTTCTGCAACGGACCGGGCAGCAATATCCGCACCGCTTTGTCGGCATAGAAAGCACCGGGCTCGGAGAGCTTGTCGAGCGCATTGTCGGAGGCGTCGCCCAACAGGCTCTTCACTCCGGAGCTTTGCGCCGCTGCCGGTGTTGCCGCGAACGACACGAGCGCCAGCGGAGCCGAAGCCAGGACGACGGCATTGAGTAAACTGCTGAAGACTTTTCCGTGACGCATGACCATTTCTCCTGTTTTGTTACAGGCGGTCATAGCATATTTCATTGCTCCACGCCTGAACGGCGCGCGCTATGTCGGTAAAATTGTGCAAATTGCAGGAAATTTGGAACAATCCGGGACGCCTATTTGCCTTCGGAAAATTCCAACACGCCTTTGGTTTCGTCCGCGGATATTTCGGTCAAAGCCAGCGAGAAGGGATCCCCTTCCTCGGTCTTGCCCGAAAGATTGGTTCCGTCCCGTACGACTTCAAAATCATTGGCGGTCAAGCGCGTCTCGTACCAGGCGGTCAATTTTTCCACGCCTGCCGGCGCCTTGAAACTGATCTGGACCTTGCCGCCCTGCTCGCCTTTGTCCTGGACGTCAAAGCCGGTGACATGGCTACCGGGATAGAAATCGACATCGTTCATGTCGAAATCGTCGCTGTCGAGCGTGATCGACGGCAGGTCTACTTCCATCGAGAAACCGTCAGCCTTGATAGAGAATTTGCTGTCTCCGCCGTCCCCGCCGATTTTGATTTTTTCGCCTTCGGACTCGCTCTCGTCGCTAAAGTCTATCGAAACAGAGGAACCGTCTGCGGTTTCATCTTCCGCCTTGCTGCAGGCGGACAGGGCAAGCGGGAGGGCCGCGAGTAAAAACAGATATTTCGTGGACATGCTAATTTCTCCAGACTGTATTGCTATGTTAATACAGTCTGGAGTTCAATCCGTCAAGCTGCAAGCGCTAATCAGGGGTCGATCGACGTTCCGGGACTTGGCGCGTTGACGACGCCGCCATCGACAGGAATGGTTGTACCGACCACATAATCGCCGGCGGAGCTGGCGAGAAATACCGCTGCCGATGCCATATCTTCAGGCCGCCCGATGCGTTTTGCCGGTATGCCCTTTTCCACCGCGTCTTCATGATCGCGAGCGGCCTTGTTCATCGACGAAGCAAAAGCACCGGGGGCGATTCCGGTCACGATGATATCTTCCTGCACCAGCTTGGCAGCCATTTTGCGGGTCAGGTGAATGACCGCCGCTTTCGACGCCTGATAGCTGTAGGTTTCCCAAGGATTGACCTTCATGCCGTCAATAGACGCAATATTGATGACCTTGGCCGGCCGCTCCATGCTCGCAGCGGCTTTCAATTGCGGGTGCAAAGCCTGGGTCAGGAAGAACAGGCCTTTGACATTGGTGTCCATGACCTTGTCCCAGCCGGATTCGGGAAAATCGACATATTCCGCGCCCCAGGCGACGCCAGCGTTGTTGACCAGAATGTCGAGCTTGTCTTCGCGCGACGCGATCTCGGCGGCCAGCGCCTTGCAGCCTTCTACCGTCGAAATATCGCCCTGGATATAGATGCAATTATCGCCAAATTCCGCAGCTGCTGCTTCGCCCTGATCCGCCTTGCGGCCGGAAATATAGACTTTCGCGCCCTGGGTCAGAAATCCTTCGGTGATCATCGCGCCAATACCGCGCTGGCCGCCGGTGACGAGAGCAACCCGGCCTTCGAGCGAGAAGAGTTTGTTAAAATCCATTGTCATTGTCCTTTAATAGCCGTGCATTTCGGCAACGAGATTGGTGTGATAATTCACATCACCCATGAATTCCTGCAACGCCCGGTCACGCTTCATATAGAGGCCGATGTCATATTCGTCGGTCATGCCGACGCCGCCGTGCATCTGGACGCCTTCCTTGACAGAAAGCGCTGTTGCCTTCCCGGCCTTGGCCTTGGCAACCGACACCATCAGATCTGCCTTGGATGACCCTTCGTCGAGCATTTGCTGCGCCTTCAATACGGTTGCCCGGGCGATCTCCATCTCGCTGTAGAGATGGGAAATGCGATGCTGCAGCGCCTGGAACGAACCGATCAGTTCGCCGAATTGCTTGCGGCCCTTAATATAGTCCACGGTAATATCCATCGAGCCTGCGCCCACACCGAGCGTTTCGGCAGCGGCACCGGACCGACCTGCGTTCAGCAAGCGCCGCAGCACGGTGTCGCCATCATCGACCTCGCCGATCACCGCGTCTGCATCGACCGTCACGCCGTCAAACTGCACATGCGCAGCCATAGCGCTGTCGACCAGCCGCGCGCTGTCACGCGAAACGCCGGCTGCGTTGGCGTCGACGGCAAACAGCGTCAGGCCTTTGTCATCGCCAGCAGACCCGCTCGTCCGCGCTGCGACGATCAGCATATCGGCCGAGCCGCCCTGCACCACGAATTGTTTCTTGCCATCCAGCTTGAAGCCATTGCCTTCGCGGGTTGCGGCCATGCTGATCTGATCCGGGCGATGTTTCGCGCCTTCGTCAATCGCCAGCGCCAAAACCGTTTCACCGGCGATGATACCCGGGAAATATTTGTCGCGCAGGGCCTTGCCGCCCGCGTTGAGCGCTTCGACGCCGGCAACCGCGGTCGTCAAAAATGGCGAAGGCGTCAGATTGCGACCGATTTCCTCGAGCACGGTGCCCGCCTCGACATGGCCAAGACCGAGGCCGCCTTCTTCTTCACCGATCAAAATGCCGGTAAAACCCATTTCCGCAAATTGCTTCCACAGGTCATGGGAGAATCCGTCCTTGCACTGTTTGTCGCGAAATTCGCGCAAATGCGAAACCGGGGCTTCGCCTTTCATGAATTCGGCTGCGCTGTCGTGCAGCATCTGCTGGTCTTCGTTCAAATATAGCGGCATCATCTCGTCCTTATAAAATTATCTGCGCTGGTCGCGCGATCACGATCTTCTCTCCGGAAAATCGGGCGGTATCGGCGCTAGGCGCCCGGCAAACGCAATATCTGCTTGGAAATGACGTTCAGCATGACTTCGCTGGTGCCGCCTTCAATGCTGTTCGCCTTGGTGCGCAGCCAGCTGCGCGCGGTCATCCCGCCATTGCTGGCGTCGCTTTCCCATTCCAGCACTTCACTACCGCCAGCCGACATAATCAGTTCATGCCGGCGCTTGTTGATTTCGGTACCGGCATATTTCATCATATTCGGCTGAGCCGGATGGCAAAGACCAGCCTTGAACGTGTCGCCGAACCGCTCCGCCATAGCGCGGAAGGCCAGAACCTCAATATCCATCTCGGCCATTTGCGCGCGCAGCATCGGATCGTCGAGGCGCCCCATGGTATCACGGCCGACCTGGTCGGCGAATTTGGCGCCCAGCGATGTCGCGCCTTCCGAACCACCGCCGGAAATCATGCTGCGCTCGTGGCCCAGCAGATATTTCGCAACATCCCAGCCCTTGTTGACTTCATAAACTACAGACGAAACGCCCTCGCCATATTCCTTTGGCACTTTGACATCATCGAAAAATGTCTCGCAGAAAGCCGACTGACCGGAAATCAGGACGATCGGCTTGGTCGTCACGCCTTCGTTAGTCATGTCGAACAGCATGAACGAAATGCCCTTGTGCTTTTCATTCTTGTCGGTCCGGGTGAGACAGAATATCCAGTCGGCCTTGTCAGCGTAGCTCGTCCATATTTTCTGACCGTTGATGACAAAATGATCGCCCTTGTCGACGGCGCTGGTTTGCAGCGACGCCAGATCGGAACCGGAACCCGGTTCGGAATAGCCCTGACACCAGCGAATTTCGCCGCGCGCGATCGGCGGCAAGAAATGCTTTTTCTGCGCTTCGGTGCCGAAATGCAGCAGCGCGGGGCCAAGCATCCAGATGCCAAAGCTCGACAATGGCGAGCGACATCTGAGCCGCGCCATTTCCTGTCCGAGAACCTTTGCTTCGGCCCGGGACAATCCACCGCCGCCATATTCTTTCGGCCAGTCGGGTACGGTCCAGCCTTTGGCCGCCATGATATCCAGCCATTCTTTCTGGCCGGGCTTGAACGTCGCATTGCGCCCGCCCCAGACGGCATCGTCTTCGCCGGTCATCGGCTCGCGCATTTCCGGAGGACAATTGGCTTCGAGCCAGGCAGCCGTTTCCGCGCGGAAGGTTTCCAGATCGGACATCACGAATTTCCTTTTAATTGATCAATTAAAGTTGGACTATCATATTTGCGTGGATTGATTCAACGATTCCCTTGGCCTGAAGTCAAAAATAATCGGAGAATCTGACGAAAAATTTTACCACGACCGACCAGTCTTTTGAATTCCGTAACGGAAACAAGCTTGGTCAGCACAAGTGATTGACGCTGCAAGGTATCACCGCTTTAATGAAGAAAAAAAAGGGAGCGCAAGAGGATGCGATTTAAGGGCAAGACCGCCGTCATAACCGGCGGATCATCGGGAATCGGACGCGGCAGTGTCGAGCTTTTCCTGCGCGAGGGCGCCACCGTCGTCATGGGCGATATCGACGAAGCGGAAGGCACCGCGATGATGTCGTCCCTCGGCAAGGGCTTTCTGTTCCAGAGATGCGATGTCACCCAGGAAGCCGAAATCAAGGCGCTGATGGATTATGCTGCCGAAGAAACGGGCGCCATTGATATTGTGTTCAACAATGCCGGTGCCGGCGGCCCGCGCGATCCGATCGACGAGATCAGCGGCGATGACTGGGACTTTGCCATGGCCCTGCTGCTCAAATCGGTGGCGATGGGCATTCGCCATGCGGCACCGCATCTCAAGAAGCGCGGCGGCGGAGCGATCGTCAATACCGCGTCCATCTGTTCTTTTCAGGCAGGCTACGGCCCGATTGCCTATTCCACTGCCAAGGCGGGCGTCCTGCATCTGACCAAGGTCGCTGCGGCCGAGCTGGCCCGCTACAAGATCCGCGTGAACGCGATCTGCCCCGGCTTCATCCAGACCAATATTTTCGCTTCGACCGTCGGCGCCAACAAGCAAGAAGCGCAGGAGATCAACACCGTTCTGGGTCAGGCCGCTGCCAGCGTCCAGCCTGTTGCCCGTCCCGGCGTGCCCAGTGATATCGCCGAAGCAGCAGCCTATCTCGCTTCGGATGCCGCAGGCTTTGTCACCGGCACACATATATTGGTTGACGGCGGCATGCTGGTCGGCACCGAAGGCAGCTGGAATCCGGAAATACCCGGCATGCTCGATGCGATTCTGCCGGAGCACCTGCGTTGACAGCGACTTCGGACAAGCTGCCGCTTAAAACCAAAATTCTATACGGCTTCGGCGCCTCGGCATACGGGATAAAGGACAACGGTTTTTCCGTTTTCCTGCTCTATTACTATAATCAGGTTGTCGGTATGCGCGCCGATGTTGTCAGCCTGGCGATTGCCATTGCCCTGTTCGTCGACGCCTTCATTGATCCGCTGATCGGCCAGATGACCGATCGGACCAGAACTCCGATAGGCCGCCGCCACCCGTGGCTATACGGCGCCGCCTTTCCCATCGCAATCGCATGGCTGCTGTTGTGGCACCCGCCAGAGACAAGCGCCACGCTGCAATTTTTCTATCTGTTGACGATGGCAATGCTCGTGCGGATCACATTGTCCGCCTATGAGGTTCCCTCGCTCGCAATGCTTCCGGAACTCAGCCGGGATTATCATGATCGCACCAGCACCTTGCGCTATCGAACCCTGTTCGGCTGGGCGAGTGGTCTGGGCATCATGGTTCTTGCTTATGGCATATTGCTGGTACCCAGTGAAAAATATCCGGTAGGGCTGCTTAACGCCGACGGCTATTCCTCATTTGCCATTATCGGTGCCTGCGTCATGGCTGTTTCCGTTCTGGTGTCGGCTATCAGCACGCATAAGCGATTAGTCGGGCAATATAAGGCGGAAAGCACCCAGCCGAAAACCGCAGAAGGTTTTTCGGAAATGCTCTCTGCCTTTCGTTTCTCGCCGTTTCTGTTGTTGATGTTCGCTGGCGTTTTCGCGTTCACCAATCAGGGGCTGCTATTCTCGATGACGCCGTATCTGCTGACTCATGTCTGGGAATTCGGCTCGGCGGAAATGACTCTTTATTCTGCGGTTCTCTTCATCGGCGTCATTATGGCGTTTTTGATGGTGACCCCGATTTCCAGACGCACCGGCAAGCCCAAGGGGGCAGCCTTTTTGACGCTGTTCGCAGTGATCGTGGGCACAGCACCTTACTGGCTGCGCATGGCTGGCCTTTTTCCGGAACCGGGGTCCCCCTATCTCATTCCGATCCTGTTTACGCTTCTCGTCATCGGGATTGGCGCCAGCATTTCGGCGATGATCCTGACCATGTCGATGATGGCGGACGTGACGGATGCCTATACATTTGACGTCGGCAAGCGCACCGAGGGCCTGTTCTCGTCCGGCATGTGGTTCATGCAGAAAATGGTTGGCGGCATGGGCATCCTGCTGTCCGGCCTGATCATTTCCTTCATCCAGCTGCCGGCGCAGGCGGTACCCGGGAGTGTCGACCCCCGCATTGTCGACAATCTCGCTCTGGTTTTCGTATCGATGGTGACCGTGATTGGATTTGCCGGCGCCTGGGCCTACACTCTATTTCCTCTCGGCGAGCAGGACCATGGCGAGCGGATATCGAAGCTGGCCGCGGAAATGCCGAAGGTGAAATGAAGACACCAGAATAAAACTGCTGCCGCTAATCGTTTTCGCTGTGGCAAAGCCAGACCGCCTCTGTTAAGTTAATCGCATAGTTAAAAAAGAATAAGGATTTGGGCATGGATTTTGATCTCACGGAAAAGCAGGAATATTGGCGCAACCGGGTCCGCGATCATATCGAGACTCACCTCCGTCCGCGCATGGCTGACTTCCACGAAGAAGAATCGACCGGCGAGCGCTGGAAAGTTCTTCAGGTCGTCGAGGAAGAGAAGAAAAAAGCCAAGGAAGCCGGCATCTGGAATCTGTTCATGCCGCCGCCCAATCCTAACCTGACCCATATTGACGATGTCTTCGAATTCGAAGGTCCCGGCCTGACCAATCTGGAATATGCGCTGTGCGCCGAAGAAATGGGCCGCGTCGGTTTTTCTTCCGAAGTGTTCAACTGCTCCGCTCCCGACACCGGCAATATGGAAGTGTTCCACCGCTACGGCACGCTGGAGCAAAAAGAAAAATATCTGCGTCCTCTCATGAACGGCGAAATCCGTTCGGCCTTTCTGATGACCGAGCCGGCCGTTGCATCCTCCGATGCGACCAATATCGAAACGGCGATCGTTCGCGATGGCGATGAATATGTCATCAACGGTCGCAAATGGTGGTCTTCGGGCCTCGGCGATCCACGCTGCAAAATCGCGATCGTCATGGGCAAGACCTCGTTCGAGGGCAGCCGTTACACGCAGCAGTCCCAGATCCTGATGCCGATAGATGCGCCAGGCGTGAACGTCCTTCGTCACCTGCCCGTGTTCGGCTATGACGATGCACCGCACGGCCATATGGAAGTCGAAATGAAGGACGTGCGCGTTCCGGCTGACAGCATTCTGCTCGGCGAAGGTCGCGGCTTTGAAATTGCCCAGGGTCGCCTCGGCCCCGGTCGTATCCATCACTGCATGCGCACCATCGGCGTCGCCGAAGAAGCACTCGAGAAAATGGTCAAGCGCCTGCAGTCGCGGATCGCTTTCGGCAAACGCATTTCCGAACATAGCGTCTGGGACGAGCGCGTTGCCCGTGCCCGGATCGACATCGACATGAGCCGTCTGCTGTGCCTGAAAGCGGCCGACATGATGGACAAGGTCGGCAATAAATATGCCAAGGCCGAAATCGCGATGATCAAGGTTCAGGCTCCCAATATGGCGCTGAAGATTATCGATGACGCGATCCAGGCCCATGGCGGCGGCGGTGTGTCCAATGATTATGGTCTCGCCAGCGCTTATGCGCACCAACGGACCCTGCGGCTTGCCGATGGTCCGGACGAAGTGCACAACCGCACGATCGCCAAGATGGAATATGGCAAATATGCCGAAACCGCCGATGGCAGCAAGATGAAGGAAGAGTTTTCGTCAGGTGATCTGGCTGTCACTCGCTAGGAGCAGAAAATGAAAGCAGCAGTATTGATAGAAGCGGGAAAACCGCTCGTCATAGAGGATGTCGTAATCTCCAAACCGGGACCACATGAAGTGCTGATCCGGACGGCGGCCTGCGGGCTTTGCCATTCGGATCTGCACTTTATCGATGGTGCCTATCCGCACCCCCTGCCCGCCATTCCGGGACATGAGGCAGCGGGTATTGTCGAGGCGATCGGTAGCGAAGTGCGCACCGTCGCCGTCGGCGACGCCGTGGTGTCCTGCCTGTCGGCCTATTGCGGCCATTGCGAATTTTGCGTGACCGGGCGGATGTCTCTGTGCCTGGGCGCAGACACGCGGCGCGGGGAAGACGAAGCACCGCGCATCACGCGGCCTGATGGCTCAACCGTAGGGCAGATGCTCAATCTCTCGGCCTTTGCCGAGCAGATGCTGATCCACGAACATGCCTGCGTGCGGATTGATCCCGACATGCCGCTCGATCGTGCAGCCGTTATCGGTTGCGCGGTGACCACCGGCGCCGGTACGATCTTCAATGCCTGCAAATTGACGCCGGGCGAAACCGTTGCCGTGGTCGGTTGCGGCGGAGTCGGCCTCGCCACCATCAACGCGGCAAAAATCGCGGGCGCCGGACGGATTATCGCCGCGGATCCGATCAAGGAAAAGCGCGACCTGGCTATCAAGCTTGGCGCGACGGATGTTATCGACGCGATGGCCGATGATGCCGCCGGGCAGATTGTGGAAATGACCAAAGGCGGCGTCGATCACGCGATTGAAGCCGTCGGTCGTCCGGCCTCCGGCGATCTCGCGGTCGGCTCGCTGAAACGCGGCGGCACCGCGACCATCCTCGGTATGATGCCGCTGGATCACAAGGTCGGCCTGAGCGCGATGGACCTGCTTTCCGGCAAGAAATTGCAAGGCGTGCTGATGGGTGAAAACCGCTTTCCCGTCGATATTCCGCGACTGGTGGATTTCTACCTGCGCGGAATGCTCGATTTGGATAGCATTGTCGCCGAAACCATTCCGCTAGAGCAGATCAACGACGGTTTTGACAAAATGAGAAAAGGTGACGCGGCAAGGTCCGTGATTGTTTTTAATTAAAGGAAGAGGGACTTCCATGAATCCACAGGAAGACATGTCCGGCACGATGGAAGTGCCCGAAAAAGACAAACTGGACGAGGCCAGCCTGGCCCGCTGGATGGAGGATAATGTCGAAGGCTATGCCGGTCCGCTGACCCTGACCAAGTTCAAGGGTGGCCAGTCCAATCCGACCTACAAGATCGACACGCCGACAACCTCCTATGTCTTGCGCAAGAAGCCGTTCGGCAAGCTCCTGCCCTCGGCCCATGCGGTGGACCGCGAATTCCGGGTGATCGCGGGTCTCTATCCTGCCGGCTTCCCGGTCGCCAAACCTTATGGTCTGTGCGAGGATGACAGTGTACTTGGCACGATGTTCTACATCATGGGCATGGCCGATGGCCGGACTTTCTGGGACGGCACATTGCCCAATAGCAATCCGGAAGAGCGCAAGGCCATCTATCACGAAATGATCGATACGCTGGCCAAGCTGCACAGCTATGATCCGACCGAACTGGGCCTGGAAAAACACGGCAAGACCGGCAATTATTGCGAGCGCCAGATTTCCCGCTGGACTCAGCAATATCGCCTGTCCGAATTGCAGGAAATTCCGGAGATGGACAGGCTGATCGACTGGTTGTCCAAAACGATCCCGGAACAAAAGAGTTTTGGTATCGTTCACGGTGACTATCGTCTCGACAACATGATTTTCGCCCACGACGAGCCCAAGGTAATTGCGGTTCTCGACTGGGAACTCTCGACCCTTGGTGATCCTATCGCGGACTTCGCTTACTGGCTGATGGCCTATGAGATGGAGCCGGAAGGCCGCAGCGGCCTGAAGGGTATCGATCTGGACGCGCTTGGCATTCCTTCGCGCGAAGAGGCTATTGCGCGCTATTGCGAAAAATCGGGCATGGCCGAGCTGCCGCCGATGGACTGGTATCTGGCCTATAATTTGTTCCGCATTGCTGCTATTCTGCAGGGCATTCAGAAGCGGGTTGCCGATGGCACCGCCAATAGCGCCGCCGCGGCCGAAATGTCGGACCGGGTGACACCCTTGGCACAAGCCGGATGGGAAGTCGCAAAACGCGCAGGAGCATAAGATGGACCTCGAGGGCAAAGTTGCGATCATCACGGGTGCCGGTAGCGGCATCGGACGGGCCTCTGCCCTGCTCTTTGCCGAACATGGCGCAAAGGTCATCGCCAGTGATGTCACCGATGCGGTTGAGGACACCGCCAAAGGTTCCGAGGGCAATATCATTGCGATCAAGGCCGACGCCGGGTCCGAAGGCGATGTCGAAATGCTCGTCGAAGCCGCGGAACAGCGCTTTGGCGACCTGCATGTCTTCTTCGCCAATGCCGGAATCGGTGGCGGCTTTGAAGGCATTTTCGACAGCAGCGTTGCCGAATGGCAGGAAGTGCTGCGCGTTAATCTGATCGGGCCGTTTCTCGCCTGCAAATATGCCGGCAAGGTGATCGCGGAAAGCAAGCACGGCGGATCGATCATCTGCACCGCCAGCGTCGCCGGCATAAGATCCGGAGCCGGTGGCCCCGCTTATTCAGCGTCCAAGGCCGGCGTCATCAATCTGGTCAAAGTCGCCTCGCAGCAGTTCGCGACATCCAATGTCCGCTGCAACGCGATTTGCCCGGGCATTACCGAAACCGGCATGACCCAGTTCATCTACGACAAGGCCCGCGAAAAGGGCAAGGAAGACCGGCTTGGCTATCTCAACCCGTTGCGCCGTGGCGCGGCTCCTTCTGAGATGGCGGAAGTCGCGCTGTTTCTGGCTTCCGACCGCTCATCCTATGTCAATGGACAAGCGATTGCGGTTGACGGTGGCCTGAGCGCTTCGCACCCGGTCACCCGTCAGGATTTTGGCAGGACTGCGGTTTAGGATCAGCTCCTAATTCGCGAAGGCAAGATCGCCGTTCCCGAGTTGCACGAAATCGACGCGGCCATCGCTGGCTCCGCATAGAAATGTACGCTCGTCGCTGTTCGACAGGGAACCTTCGACGCGCCAGCCGAAACCATCACGCGACACGGACTGTATCTCGGACACACGCGCATCGCGTCCCGCTTGCCGTTCAGCGGCATCGGAACAGGCATTGATCGCCGAGTCCATATCGCCGGTTCCTCGTTCATATCTGCTATCATTGCGCGTGTCGGCGCGCCGGTTATCATAGCGCGGCGCATCGTTGCGATAGTCGCGGTCTTCATAACGCCGGTCACGGTTGTTTTTTGACGCTGCGCTAGCAATCGCGGCAATGCCACCGATCACCAATATTCCGGCGAGGACGTCACCCCCGTCAATCCCGCCACGATGGCGGCGATGTCCGCGATAGCCCCGATATCCACGAGAGCTGCGCCAGCCTTCTGCCTTGTCGCTGTCGGCAGTCCAGCCGAGCGCGCCGGCATCAATCGGCGTGGCGATCGCGACGCCCCGGTGCGTGGGGCTGTGCATCGGCGCAGCCATGGCTGGAGAAAATCCGGTAAAAACCAAAGCAGTGGAGGCTGCAATCGCAGAAAATCTGGTCATCTTCGTCATATCAATTACCCCGTTCAGCGCAGATCCCATAGCCCGAAACCTGCCGTTATATCCTATATAGATGGTCCAGCCTGTCACCAGGCTGAACCATCATTTCTCGTTCAATCATGTGGATTGCGTCTAGCGCCGGGCATATTTGAGCCCGCTGAACTGCACGTCGCTCACCCGGTTGCCTTCGATATAGCAAGTGAACTTGCCTTTATCGGAATAGCTGTTCCGCTGATAGCGACCACGGTTCTGCTCGACCTCGATCTTGCCCTTGATCCGGTAGCCATTGCGGGTCCGGTCGACGTCGCGAATATCGGTCACCGAAGCCCGGCCTCGACGTGTCGCGCCATTTTCGGCGGCGCGTACGCAGCGGTTCACAGCCTCGCGCTGATCGATCTGACGATAGCGGGAGTTTGAATAACGGTCATTCTGATAGCGGTCACCGCGATAATCATTGTTGCTATATCTCCGGTCCTTGTTGCCGGAGCTCGCAATTGCGGCAATTGCGCCGATGATTGCCACACCGGCGATTACCTCGCCAGCACTCGGTCCGCCATTGCGGCCGTCCTTGGCCATTGCGGGGGTAGCAGAAACGGCCATTGCAGCAGCAGTAGCGGTTCCGACAAGAGCCTTGTTTAACTTGTTCATGTCCACTTTCCTTTCACACTGCCCGAAACCTTTTCCCGAGCTTGCAAAGCCCTTTTAGGGGGTTCGGCTTGAGTGAAGGCTGAACTGCCCTGACAGGAACCGTTCATATTAAATGCTTTTTTTATGAACGAATGGGAGGAATGCGAGCAATATATGGCTCTTTCCCGTAAGAGCCTGTCCGCGATTGTAGCGGGACAAAAGCTTCTGGAGTCACGGACAAGAGGTTTTAGAGCACTGGAAACCGTCATCTTCGTCTTGGTTGCCAAAAATTTGCGCAGTGTTGGTGGTGAAAATCTGACATTTGGCACCCGCACGGCGTATGACCGCTAACGCCCCAATAGCAGTTACTAAATCTTTTGGTCGCCTACAGCAGCAACTGGCGCAAACAGGACATTCGGGTTTCCGTTAACTCGAAAATATTTGATCGGCATCATCCCATGAAATATCCAGCCATGTCTCATCTTCGGGCCAATCAGCGGGCCGTAAAGTCAGTTCTTTCGCTCTGGGTTTGCGGATTTTTGTTGGGCCAAAATCATATCTGAATTCGTCCAGGATTTTGAAGTGCACCATCGTCATTTCCCGAGAGATCGGAAAATTGCTTCGAGGCGATTTTCCTACGCCTTGTACATCAGCACTATCATAGTCATAACGCACCCGAATGCGTCCATCGGAAAGACGAAGCAAATAGATTTTCATAAGATGCTCGGGTTCTTGCAAGCATTTTACCGCTTCAACACTTGCAGTCGATTCTTCAATTTCATTGTGCTGCAATTCAAGTTCCAGTCGCTCGAGACATTGTTTTCTGTGGCGATAATCTTTCACAAGAAACGACACAACGTAAATGGTGACAAGTCCGAATATCATAAGCACGCCGCGATAAACAATTGGTACGTCCTGCCAATCTGACATGCTGGGTAGAATGCCGACTAGTCTGCAAATTATGACCCAAGCTATGCTGAAAATAGATCCCGATAGGCTGATAATCCACAACCAAGTGAGGAAAAATTCAATAAAAGATTCACCTAAAGAAAGGCCCGAATCTTTCAGTGCTTCTTGGCGTTCCTTTAGATAGGCAATATCATGATCATTGAGCGCGCGGATTATAGAGGTCATAGAACAATCCTCATGCAAAATTGCTTTGTTATTTACTCTCATCCCGTTTGAATTGAAAAACGGCAATTTCAAGCAAACCGTAATACAGCAATTAAAAAGATAGGATTAATATCCGCTATCGGAATTTTATTGTCGGCAGCATCAGCTTGCGTCGACGTCCGCAATCCACCGAACTCCAGAACCTCTAGTCTCCTAACAGCGCCCACTGGCAGCGGTTCAACCTGACTAGTGTATCGGTAAAACGTTGACCCTACGAACATCTCGCCACGCTATTCGCCAGGTTGCGATGACGAAGAGCAGAAAGCCGATCTGGCTCATGAGCTGCGGACTTGAGAACACATAGACTAAAAACGCGCCATCACGCGTATTGGTGGCTGTCAAAGCAAGATTATGGACGACATTGGTCGTGATGACGGCCAGTGTCGCCGGCACTCCGATCCTCGGCCGGATGAGCAGGAGAGCTGCCACCAGCGGGTCAATGATCGTCAGGCTTGACCAGTAAACGGCGCTGGCAAGGCTGGCTCCGTGATAATCCCAGAACAATCCGTGCTGGAACAGGATGCGAGCGTGATTGAGCCCGGCGAGGAGAAGGCACGCCGCCCAGATGCTCCTGATGATAGGGCTCCAACGCTCCATGTAGCCCTGTTAAATTACCGAGCCCCTGCTTTCAAACCGAAGTTCGTTCACCAGTCGCAGACTATCTTTCCAGTTCAAGTCCAATCGCGTGCGCCAGAAAGGCGTAAATATCCGAATATTCCTCGATCACCTTGTCGGTCGGTTTGCCGCTGCCGTGGCCAGCCCGGGTCTCGATACGGATCAGATGCGGAGCATCCCCCGTGTCCAGAGCCTGCAACCGCGCGGTATATTTGAAGCTGTGGCCCGGAACCACCCGGTCATCGGTATCGGCGGTAGAAACGATCAGCGCGGGGTAATCGACGCCATTTCTGATATTGTGATAGGGCGAATAGGTAAGCAGGGTTTTGAAATCCTGTTCCTTGTCCGGATAGCCATAATCATCAACCCAATAGCGGCCGGCGGTAAACCGGTCGAAGCGGAGCATGTCCATGACGCCGACCGCCGCGTGACCGGCGGTGAACAGATCGGGCCGCTGGTTCATAACGGCGCCGATCAGAAGTCCGCCATTGGATCGCCCTTCGATGGCTAGGCCATTTTCCGGCGTGACGCCTTCACTGATCAGATATTCGCCGGCGGCGATAAAATCGTCAAAGACATTCTGCTTGTTCTGCAGCCGGCCACCATCGTGCCACTCTTTGCCATATTCGCCGCCACCGCGCAGGTTGGCCGAAGCGAACACGCCACCCGCCTTGATCCACGCCATCCAGGCCGGCTTATATTGCGGCAATACCGAAATATTGAACCCGCCATAGCCGTAAAGCAACGTCGGTGCGGCTTCTGAAAGATCCTGGCCTTTCATATGCACCAGGAACATCGGGACCTTCGTGCCATCCTTGCTTTCGTAAAAACGCTGCGTCACTTCAACCGCTTCGGGATCAAATGGCAGCGCCGGTTCAGCCCAGATGGTCGGAGCCGATGACGGCTCATAGCGGAAAACCGTGGTCGGCCGGTTGAAGCTCCCGAACGTGAAAAAGCCTTCCTCGCTCTTCATCGAACCGCTGAGGCTGGTCACCTGCCCCGGTCCGGGCAGCTCGAGCGAGCCGAGCGCCTCGCCCTCGAGGTCAAAGGTGGAAAGCTGGCTCTTGGCGTCTACAAGATAGCTGACGACCAGCCGGTCTCCGACGATCATCGCGCCGTCAACCACCGCATCGCTTTCCGCAACCAGCTCGGTAAATACGGGCTGTTCATCGCTCAAATCGGCTTTGACCACGCGCAGCCGCGGCGCGTCCTTGTTAGTCACGAAATAGAGCGTGTCACCGACGCCATCAATCAGCCGCCAGTCGTTCTCAAACCCGCTGACCAGCTTCCGCGTTTCCAGTTCCGGAGCGTCTACCTTGATCAGGGTGATTTCATAGCGGTCATCGGTGCCGGAAGAGGATGTGATCACCACCCATTCCTTGTCCGAAGTCAGCTCGGCGGAATGATTGAGTTCAGGCTGATCGGGTGTGGCATAGACTTTCACATCCTTTGCCTGATCGCTGCCGATCGGATGCAGATAAACGGCATGATCCGCGTTCAATGACTGGAAGGCAGCCCCTTCTTCCGGCTCGGGAAAGCGGGAATAGAGAAAGCCCACATTATTCGGCATCCACGCCAAATCGGTGAACTTGGCCCATTCGATATTGTCCGGCTGGACCTCGCCGCTTTCGACATCGAGGACTTTCACCGTCCGCCAGTCGGAGCCGCCGTCCTGCACCGCATAAGCGAGCAGACTGCCGTCACCGGAGGCTTTCCAGCCGGCCAGCGCCGTCGCCCCGTCGTCCGACCAGCCAGCCGGATCGATCAGCACCCGTTCTTCGCCATCCACGCCGTCACGGACATAGAGCACCGCCTGATTCTGGCCGCCGCTCTTGCGCTCGTAGAAATATTTGCCGCCTGCCTCGACCGGAATGCCCAGATCATCATAATCGAACAATGCTTCCATCGATTTCGCCAGGACATCACGTCCCGCGAGCCTTTCGAGATAGGCGTCGGTGAGCGCATTCTGCGCCTTCACCCAGTCGGCAACCTCGGTATCTTCGCGGACGTCATTTTCCAGCCAGCGATAGGGATCGGAAATATATTCGCCAAATTGCTCTTCGACGACGTCAACGGTCCTGGATTCGGGGTAGGTCAGCGGGACTTCCTTATTTTCATGATCCGCGGCCAGCGCGGGGGAGGTTGCGGCCAATCCCATGGCCAATGTCAAGATGATCAAACTGCGCATATTTACCCCGGACAAAAGAAAGAGGCCGCAAGCTTATCGCTCACGGCCTCTCATATCAATTGAAACTGTATCCTGGATGAAGGACTTATGCGTCTTCGTATTCATCCTGTACGCTCTGGTCCGGACCGCTGTCCTGGCCCTTGGCGTCCACGTCGCGATCGACGAGCTCGATGATTGCCATCGGCGCGGCGTCGGAACCACGGAAACCGGCGCGAATGATGCGGGTATAACCGCCACTGCGTTCGGCATAACGGTCAGCAATAGTTTCGAAAAGTTTCTTTTCCTGGGTCTCATCCATCAAACGTGCATGCGCGAGACGACGGTTGGACAAGCCACCGCGTTTGCCGAGCGTGATCAGCTTTTCGACATAAGGGCGCAGTTCTTTAGCCTTCGGAACAGTGGTCAAAATCTGTTCGTGCTTGATCAGTGCAGCCGCGAGGTTCTTCAGCAGAGCCTGACGGTGAGCACCGGTCCGCTGCATACGGCGGCCCTTCATTCTATGACGCATAGTTAAATCCTTCGTTCGTTAAGGGGCCGTATGAGGTACCCCGCAGCAGGTGATTTTACAGAGGCATCACCAGTCGACCTCTTGTGTCATTCCGGCCTGAGCCGGAACGACAGAAAAATTAACCGAGCAGCTCTTGTTCAAGCTTCTTGGCCATTTCTTCGATATTTTCAGGCGGCCAGCCAGGAATGTCCATTCCCAGACGCAGACCCATGCTCGACAGCACTTCCTTGATTTCGTTCAAGGATTTGCGGCCGAAGTTCGGGGTACGCAGCATTTCGGCTTCGGTCTTCTGCACGAGATCGCCAATATAGATGATATTGTCGTTCTTGAGGCAGTTGGCGGAGCGGACGCTGAGTTCCAGTTCGTCGACCTTCTTGAGAAGATAGCGGTTGAGCTGGTTGGCATCGCTTTCTGCCTGGCTCTGCTGGGCAGCCATGCCGATTGGCGAGGAAACCTGTTCCAGCGCTTCTTCGAAATGTACGAAAAGCTGCAGCTGGTCCTGCAAAATGCGGGCCGCATAAGCGATCGCATCTTCAGGAGTGACCGTGCCATCGGTTTCGATGGTGAGGTTCAGCTTGTCAAAATCCAGCTCCTGACCAACGCGGGCATTGTCGACCTTGTAGGATACCTGACGGACCGGCGAATAGAGCGAGTCAATCGGAATCAGACCGATCGGCGCATCGGCCGGACGGTTGGCAACAGCAGGAACATAGCCCTTGCCGACGTTGACGGTCAGTTCCATGTTCAGCGAAGCGCCTTCGTCGAGATGGCAGATGATCAGGTCGGGGTTCATGATTTCAATGTCGCCGGAGACCGCGATGTCGCCAGCTTTGACTTGAGCAGGCCCGGTTGCGGAGAGCTGCAGACGCTTCGCATCTTCGCTTTCCATTTTCAGGGCGATCTGCTTGACGTTGAGAACAATGTCGGTAACATCTTCACGAACGCCGGGCAGCGAGGAAAACTCGTGCAGGGCGTTTTCGATCTTGATCGAGGTAACTGCCGCACCCTGAAGCGAGGACAGAAGCACGCGGCGAAGCGCGTTGCCCATGGTCAGACCAAAACCGCGTTCCAGAGGCTCGGCGATGAAAGTCGCCTTGCGCTTCGGGTCTCCGCCGGGCTTGATGTCGAGGACGTTGGGCTTCTTCAGTTCTTGCCAGTTCTTCATATTGACAGTCATGGACTTCCCCTAGTGGTTCAAAGAGCGGGTGTGGACGTCAGTACCGCTCTGAATTTTAAAAAAGTGGGACCGGCCAACCGGCCTGTCCCAGAAACTCAAGCGGTTTTAGACGCGGCGCCTTTTTGATGGGCGAACACCGTTATGCGGGATCGGTGTAACGTCACGGATCGATGTGATCGTGAAGCCAACAGCCTGAAGTGCACGAAGAGCGGATTCACGACCGGAGCCGGGACCCTTCACTTCGACTTCGAGAGTCCGCACACCGTGGTCGGCAGCTTTCTTGCCAGCGTCTTCCGCTGCAACCTGAGCGGCATAAGGTGTCGACTTACGAGAGCCTTTAAAGCCCATCATGCCTGCGGAGGACCAGCTTATCGCATTGCCCTGGGCATCGGTGATGGTAACCATCGTGTTGTTGAAAGTGGCGTTGACGTGCGCGACGCCTGCCGAAATGTTTTTGCGCGCACTTTTCTTTATGCGCTGCGGTTCGCGTGCCATGTGATCAATTCCTACCTAATATCTTGAAAATACTTATCCAGAGACAAGTCTTATTTCTTTTTGCCAGCAATCGCCTTGGGCTTGCCTTTACGGGTGCGCGCATTGGTATGCGTACGCTGTCCGCGAACTGGCAGGCCTTTACGGTGACGCAGGCCGCGATAGCAGGCCAGATCCATCAAACGCTTGATGTTCATTGCAACTTCACGCCGCAGATCGCCTTCAACCGTATGATCGGCATCAATTGTTTCGCGGATGTGCAAAATTTCCTGATCGGTGAGGTCCTGAACCCGGCGGGTCGGATCAATCTTCAGTTTTTCAACAATTTCAGCCGCAGCCGTGCGTCCGATACCGTGAATGTAGGTTAGCGCAATGATTACGCGCTTGTTAGTTGGGATATTTACCCCAGCAATACGTGCCAATATATTTCTCCATGCTCCACAGGGACCGATTCGCCGGGACCTATCTCATAGCCAAGTCGTTAAAAACACACCCGAAACGCACAAAACCAGCGGACGCACGTAGGGCGCTGCCGGTTGAGTTGGATTTCGAATAATGCTGAAATAGGGAGAGTCGCTGTCGCTGTCAACAATGGAATAGCCGGAAAACCAGCTATTTCCTGCCTGCTCGAGCCACTGCCCTATCTAGTTGAAAATTCACGGGCGTCAAATACTCGATAGGCTCTTTCCGATGTAGCGATGCATATGTCCGCTGGTTCGTGGCATATGCGCCCGCAATTATCGCAATATGAGGATTTCAATCCCTCAATCACCATGAGGCTGACGTTAGCCTAGACCTTATAGCAGGCTCAGGCAGCCGCGCTGATCGTTCATGCTTCGCTTTTCTGCCAAAATGCACTAGCGTCCGCCCAATTTCATCGGGGGGCGTTAATTGACCAATAGAGACAAACATGATCTGTTCGAGATCGGCGGAGAGGCGATTTCGCCAGGGAAAACCGGTGACGTTGCGATCCCGGTCAGCGATCTCTCCGCCGGCATGCAGGCCAATATGGAAGTGCGCGTTTTTCATGGCAAGCGCATAGGTCCGACGATTTTTGTCAGCGCAGCGATTCACGGTGACGAGATTATCGGCACCGAGATCATCCGCCGTGTGATGAAGAAACTGCATCCCTCGCGCATGGCGGGAACGGTCATCTTCGTGCCGGTGGTCAATATGTTCGGCTTCATCAACCACAGCCGCTATCTGCCCGATCGCCGGGATCTCAACCGGTCTTTTCCCGGCACGGAAAAAGGCTCGCTCGCCTCTCAGCTGGCGAATATCTTTTCGACCGAAATTATCGATCGCTGCTCCCTGGGCATCGACATCCATAGCGCCGCGCAACACCGCTATAACCTGCCGCAGATCCGCATCGCCTCGGGCAATGCCGAACTTAAGGAACTGGCGCTCGAATTCGGACCACCGGTTGTCATCGAAGCAGACTTGCGCCCCGGCTCGCTCCGCGCCCTGGCCCGGGAAGCCGGCGTCGACATGCTGCTGATGGAAGCCGGTGAAGCCCTGCGCTTCGACGAATTTTCCGTGCTGACCGGGGTTAACGGCATCTTGCGGGTATTGAAGAAACTGGAGATGATCGACACCAAACGGCTCGGCAAGCGCGGGGTACCCCCTGCCCAGACCACCCGCACGGTCTGGCTGCGCTCGACCAGAGGCGGGATTTGCCGGCTGGTTTCACCATCCGGCAACAAGGTCCACAAGGGCGACACCGTCGCCTGTATCAGCGACATTTTCGGCGATGGCGAAGAAGCAATCCTCTCCCCGGTCGACGGCATTGTCATCGGCCACAGCAACCTGCCAGTGGTCAATCAGGGCGATGCCCTGCTGCACATCGCCGAAGTCAGGATATTCCACACGGTGGGAGAACGGCTGGAGCAGATCGAGGGCGAAATTACCAGCAATCAGCTGCTCGACGAGGATGAGGTTATCTAGGAGGACCGCGGTTCAATCCAGAAACGACTGACGGCGTTCACAGGCCACGGCATTCGATAATCTGCCATTTCCGAAATCAACACGGTCAATCGGAATACTTTTCAAGCGCAGCTTCTAAGTTTAGTCGTGTGACAGTCGTCAGCAATGTTGTGGTTTCAGCATCTTCACCGGGTCGCGTTGCTATAATCTCGCTTCGCTCCGTTTTCCGAATTACGGTGCCGGTCTGATCAAGATCAAATTCGATCGAGATCGAGCCCTGAAATCCGATTTTCGCGGCATCTTCTTCGGCTTGCTGGCGTGTAAGGTCTTTGCCAAGCACTTGTGCGAGGATCAAAGCTTTTTCAACTTCTGCAGCTCGTAGTTTGGCTGGATCGACAGTGACATTCACAAAATAGCCCGGCCGAGTTTCCGGCAAGGCCTTCAATTTCCCGGGCGCAGAGCTCTGAGGATGAGAATATTCAGATCCTGCCATGAGATCGGGAATGCGGAGATCAAACGATTCTATCTGGCCGAGAATCGAATACGGGTTGCAATCCACTTGGAACGGGAAACCCCCGCCATGGCTCCACATTCCGCAGGCTTCTCTCGGAATCCGGGATTTTTCCAACCATTGATCAATCCGGTCCTCAACAACCTGCTTATCAAGCAATTCAAGCGATCCGTCGGGCCGTTCAAGGAGACGGGCCGGAAAATACCAGAAGCCGGAACTTGCCTTGCCTTCTTTATCTCGGGGAAGCTCGTATTGGAGCACGACTCCGCTGGGCGTCTCTTCAATTATCGTCTCTATCAGCGCCTGTCGGCCATTGGAACTACTGCCCAATTGTCCGTCAGAATGTCTCGAAGATCGCTCATATTCAAGTTGCAACCAAGTCGATTCATATTGAGGGGATTGGCCGTAAGCGATCGAGGGCGGGACTGCAGAAAACAGCAATCCCGCAAAGATCGCCCAATATCTCACCCCTTGCCCTTGGTCTTGGTATTGCCGGACTTTGCCTTGGCTTCGATGAATTCAATGATCTGCCCAGCAACATCCTTGCCGGTTGCGGCTTCAATGCCTTCAAGACCCGGCGAGCTGTTCACTTCCATGATCACCGGACCATGATTGGCGCGCAAGACATCGACGCCGGCGACGTTCAGACCCATCACCTTGGCCGCGCGGATAGCGGTGGACCGCTCTTCCGGCGTGATCTTGACCATTTTTGCCGAACCACCGCGGTGCAGGTTGGAGCGGAAGTCGCCTTCGGCGCCGGTCCGCATCATCGCGGCGACAACCTTGCCGCCAACCACGAAGATCCGGATATCGCTTGAGCCCGCTTCCTTGATGAATTCCTGCACGAGAATATTGACGTTAAGGCCGCGAAACGCCTCGATCACCGACTTGGCGCTATTGTTGGTTTCTCCCAGCACGACACCAATGCCCTGCGTACCCTCGAGCAGCTTGATCACTGCGGGCGCGCCACCGACAATCTTCAGCACTTCATCTGTCTGCTTCGGATCATGGGCGAACGCCGTAACCGGCAGGCCCAGACCATGTTTGGCGAAAATCTGCATCGAACGCAGCTTGTCGCGCGAACGGCCGACGGCAACGCTTTCATTCAATGGCCATACGCCCATCATCTCGAACTGGCGCAGCACCGCGAGACCATAATGGGTGATCGATGCGCCGATGCGCGGGATTACGGCGTCAAAACCGCTCAGCGTTTCGCCATTGTACAATATGCTCGGCCGATGCGAGGTGATGTTCATCGTGCAGCGCAACGTGTTAAGGATTCTCAGTTCGTGGCCGCGTTCTTCCGCCGCCTCCACCAGACGCCGATGGGAGTAGAGTCTGGGATTCCGTGCAAGCATTGCGATTTTCATAAATTATCTTTCCTGGTGCCGGCCAAGCATCCAGCGCTTGGCGCTGTTGACGAGGAAGCCCCGCTTGAGCGCCCGGCGACCTATCAGGACCGGAAATATCATCGATTGCCGATTGGCAAGCGTCATATGCCCGACCCACTCCAGTGGCCCGAGCTTCATGACTGCTTCTACCACATAACGGGTTTGCATGACACCATTACTACTCTTTATCCGGCGCTGTCCGTAGACCCGCGCTTCACAATGATAGTCGGGAGTACCGGACCCCATCGGGATGGTAAATTGCACATAGGGTTCGCCATCTTTTTCAAATGGCTTGATCCGGATGGCGTGGAGCGAGGATGTCGCTGCCCCGGTATCAACCTTGGCATGAAGATTTTTCACGCCGAATTCCGGCAAGTCGATCAGCTCGCACCAACCGATTTCGCAAGGCTCCTGGAGCTTCTTCGGGAGCCGTTTAAGCTTCGGGTTATCTGCATGCGCCATCGACCGAATATCTGGCCGATGGCGCATTTTTGCGCAAGATAATTATGGCTTAGGTAACACCATAAGCCAGCATGGCATCGGCCACTTTCTTGAAGCCCGCGATATTGGCGCCCTTCACATAATCGACATAGCCATCGCCCTGATCGCCATATTCGACGCATTTGCTGTGGATGCCTTCCATCAGATCGGTGAGCATCTCGCCGAGCCGCGCGTGGTTCCAGCTGATCCGCTCTGCATTCTGGCTCATTTCGAGTCCGGAGACCGCAACGCCGCCAGCATTGGCAGCCTTGCCCGGACCGTACATGATCTTCGCATCGTGGAAGACATGGACGCCTTCCAAGGTGGTTGGCATGTTGGCGCCTTCCGATACGGCAATCACGCCGTTGGCAACCAGTTCCTTGGCTTCTGCTTCATTCAATTCGTTCTGTGTCGCGCACGGCAATGCCAGATCACACGGCACACTCCAGGGGCGCGCGCCTTCATGATAGGAAGCGCCGGTAAAATGATCGGCATATTCGCTGATCCGGCCACGCGTATGGGTTTTATGATGTTTGACCCAGTCGATCTTGTCCTGATCGATGCCATCGGGATCGTGAATGAAGCCGCCGCTGTCTGACAGCGTCAGGACCTTGCCGCCCTGTTTGGTGATCTGCTCTGCCGCGTGGGTTGCAACATTACCGGAACCGGAGATTACCGCAGTCTTGCCAGCGATTGCATCATTCCTGTGCTTGAGCATATTCTCCATGAAATAGACCGCGCCATAGCCGGTCGCTTCTGGCCGCATCTGCGAGCCGCCATATTCGATGCCCTTGCCGGTCAGCACGCCTTCCCAGCGATTGGTGATCCGCTTATACTGACCGAACATATAGCCGATCTCGCGTCCACCGACGCCGATATCACCGGCGGGAACGTCCGTGTCCGGCCCGATGTGCCGGTAAAGTTCGGTCATGAACGACTGGCAGAAGCGCATGACCTCTGCATCGGACTTGCCCTTCGGATTGAAGTTCGCGCCGCCCTTGCCGCCGCCCATTGGCAGTCCGGTCAGCGCGTTTTTGAAGGTCTGCTCGAACGCCAGAAACTTCAGCACGCTTTCGGTGACACTCGGATGAAAACGGATACCGCCCTTGTAAGGGCCGATGGCATTGTTGTTCTGGATACGGAAACCGCGCTGCACGCGAATGCAATGATTGTCATCTTCCCAGCAAACGCGGAAGGATATCACCCGGTCGGGCTCGGCGATGCGCCGCAAAATCTGTGCGCTGTGATAGGCTTCTTTGTCTTCGATAAAATCGAAAATATCCATCGCGACTTCCTGCACCGCCTGAACAAATTCAGGCTGGCCCGGATTGCGCTTCTTGACGCCTTCCATGAAGGTCGGAAAATCTACATGATCGGAAACGGCCATTATATACCCCTCAAATATTGTATATCAGCGCGACCCGATTATCGCTGTCGGCATCCTCAAGCCGGCAACAAGTATATATCGATCATAGAACTATTAAGCGGCTAACGTAAAGTCTTGAGATTGAGCCCTAATCAGCTCTCTTCATCACCTTGCCCAGCCCCGTCATCCGGCAAGACGGCGGCCGGTTTATCCGCTTCAGCAAACAAAGCGGCCAGACGAGCCAGTTGCTCGCCGATCACGCCGTCCACCGCCGGAGCGATCTGGTCGACGGGAAATTCCATATAGCCACCCACTTTATAGGTGAACCGGACCACGGTGCTATCGCCCTGCGGCTGTAGCAACATGGTCAGCGTGCCGGTAACCGCTTCGCTCTGAAGCGGTCCCAGAGCACCGGACAGCCTCAGCATCTTGTTGTTGCGCGCGTAGATCACGCGCATGTGCTGGACGCTGCCCTCGGAGCTTTTGATATTGTCATCCGACGTCGTCCGGATCAGCTCGCAAAAGCAACCGCCGGCCTGCGGCACGAGATAGAAATTATCGGCATTGCCGGACCAGCTGTGATCCGGGTTCCAGTAGCGAGACGGCGCGATCAACGCTTTCCAGACCGCTTCATTGCCACCGGCGATCACTGCCTGATGCTGAACGGTGAAGCCATTGTCGGCGGTGTTCGTCACTTCCGCATTTGCGGCGGTCATGCAGCAAGCTGCTGCCATTCCCGAAATTGCGTGAAATGCCAGCTTCGCCATGACCCTATCTCCAGTGAAATTATTCAGAGCGACAGGACAGCCTCTATCGCATCATTGACTTCCGTCATGCTGCCCATGCCATCGACCTTGCGCACGATGCCGCGCGCTTCGTAAATCGGCAGGATCGGCTGGGTCTTCGCCCGATATTCTTTCATGCGGGTCCGCACGGTCTCTTCATTGTCATCCGGACGGCGCTTGAATTCGCTCTTGCCGCACACATCACAGACACCTTCGACGGCAGGCTTCTTGAACTTGTCGTGATAGCCTTCGCCGCAATTGCCGCAGGTATAGCGGCCGGTGATCCGTTCGACCAGCGCGTCTTCGTCCACAACAAGCTCGATAACATAGGAAAGCGTCCGGTTTCTCGCCGCCAATATTTCGTCAAGCGATTCAGCTTGCGCAGCTGTCCGGGGATAGCCGTCAAAGATAACGCCTTGATCGGGACCGAGTTCATCCAGCTTGTCACCGATAATGCCCGAAACCACTTCGTCAGGAACCAGTTCACCGGCATCCATCAGCGCCTTTGCTTTTTTGCCAACCTCGGTACCGGCTTTTACCGCTGCGCGGAGCATGTCGCCCGTGGATAGCTGGACCATGCCATGTTCATCTTCGAGACGGCTAGCCTGAGTACCCTTCCCGGCACCTGGCGGTCCCAACAAAATAATGTCCATGATTGTCCCCTGAAAATTATGATGAGTCTGATCGGCTGGGCTATCTAGCGTTTACGCCGACCGCCCTTGAGTTTGGCTTTCTTGAGCAAATCCCCATATTGCAGCGCCAGCAAATGGCTCTGAATCTGCGTCACCGTATCGACCGTCACATTGACGACAATCAACAGGCTGGTACCACCAAGGAAGAAGATCGGCAGGCTCGTCTGGGCCATGACATATTCCGGCAGGACGCAGACGAAGGCCAGATAGGCCGCGCCAACCACGGTGATCCGGGTGAGCACATAATCGAGATAATCAGCGGTATTCTTGCCCGGACGGATGCCCGGGACGAAACCACCGTTTTTCTTCAGGTTCTCAGCCGTCTCTTCCGGGTTGAAGACAACCGCAGTGTAGAAGAAACAGAAGAAGACGATACCGGCAGCATAGAGCGCCATATAAAGTGGCTGTCCGTGCGCCAAATACTGGTTCAGCATGATGACAAAGTCACCGAACACCGTTTCGCCAGATGTCGCATTACCGGCGAACTGGCTCACCGTCAGCGGCATCAACAACAGCGAAGACGCGAAAATCGGCGGGATAACGCCTGCAGTATTGACCTTCAGGGGCAAATGGCTGCGATCCGCCTGCATCACGCCGTGCTGGGTGGCGCGTTTCGGATATTGGATCAGCACCCTTCTCTGGGCGCGTTCCATGAAGCTGATGAACAAGACCAGTCCGGCAACCATCGCGATCAGGCCGACGATGGTAAGCGCGCTGATCGAACCGGTGCGGCTGCCTTCCATCAGATTGCCCACAAAGGTTGGCATCTGGGCGACAATACCGGCCATGATGATAAGCGAGATACCATTGCCGATACCGCGGCTGGTGATTTGCTCACCGAGCCACATCAGGAAGAGCGTTCCGCCGACCAGACTGATAACCGCGCCAACGCGGAACATATAGCCGGGCTCTACAACTGCCTGCAGACCCGACTGGGAAGCAAAGCTCTCCAGACCGACAGCAATGAAATAACCTTGAACGGCGGTCAGGCCAACCGTGCCGTAGCGGGTATATTGATTGAGTTTCTTGCGCCCGGACTCGCCTTCTTTTTTGACCGCAGCCAAAGTCGGCGAGAGCGCCGCTGCCAGCTGGACCACAATCGAAGCGGTAATATATGGCATCACGCCCAGCGCGATAAGGCTCATCCGCTCGAGCGAACCGCCTGAAAATGTATTGAAAATATCGAGAACGCCGCCGCGGGTCTGATCATAGAGATCAGCCAGAACGACCGGATCCACGCCCGGCAGCGGAACAAAGCTGAGAAGACGGAAAATGATAAGCGCGCCAAGCGTAAACCAGATACGTTTACGCAATTCGGTCGCTTCGCCAAATTTTGCCAGGCTTAGATTAGCTGCGACCTGATCGGCTCTTGATGCCATGCTTGACTTCCCTGCCCACTATTAGTTTGCAACGCGCCCCTGCGGAGGCAGAGGCCCATCTCCAACTATTGCGACTTGCTGCAATCTCCGGAGATGAATAGCTGCTTTTGCAGCTATGCAACCCGCCCCATATCGGATGTTAGTGCATCAAAAACAAGGGGCCAGAAAAAGAGGCGCTAAAACTAGCGCCTCTCGAAGATCAATCGTTCTTTTTGGCCTTGTTTGCGGCTTTTTTCTCGCGCGCAGGCTTGGAAGCCACAGCCTTTTTCTCGCCCTTGGGACGACGTTCGCCACCCGCTGGAAGAATTTCGACCTTGCCACCTGCTTTTTCGACCGCTGCAACAGCAGCTTTCGAAGCACCGGCAACGGTGATCGTGATTTTGGCTTTCAATTCGCCTTTGGCAAGCAGACGGACGCCGTCCTTGCCGCCACGAGCGAGACCAGCAGCTTTCAGCGTTGCGTGGTCGATCGTGCCTTTGCCATCGAGGCTTTTGCTGTCGATGAACTTCTGGATCATGCCCAGGTTCACTTCCGCATAATCTGTGCCGAACGGGTTGTTGAAACCGCGTTTCGGGAGACGCATGTGGAGCGGCATCTGGCCGCCTTCAAATCCGTTGATGGAAACACCGGAACGGGACTTCTGGCCCTTTTGGCCACGTCCGCCGGTTTTGCCTTTGCCCGAGCCGATGCCCCGGCCAACGCGCATGCGCGACTTGCGTGCGCCTTCATTGTCTTTAAGTTCGTTTAATTTCATGTCTTGTACTCGCTTTCGCTTTTATGCGCACGGAAGTCTCGGGTGTTACCCTTCGAGAACTTCCACCAGATGATGTACTTTGCCGATCATACCGCGGACTTCTGCAGTATCTTCCAGTTCGGAAACGCGGTGCATCTTGTTGAGGCCGAGACCGATCAGCGTTTTGCGCTGCGATTCCGGACGACGGATCGGAGATCCGATCTGCTTGATTTTAATTTTAGCCATCAAAATTACTCCGTAACTGCCGCGGCATCTGCTGCCACTTCAGCAGCCGAACCGCCAGCACGTGCAAGCAGGTCGGTCACTTTCTTGCCGCGTCGCTGGGACACGGATTTCGGGCTCGACTGATCTGCCAGTGCGGCAAAAGTTGCGCGGATCATGTTGTAAGGATTGGCTGTACCATTCGACTTGGTCACAACGTCGGAAACGCCGAGGCTTTCGAAAACGGCACGCATTGGACCACCGGCAATAATACCGGTACCAGCTGGTGCCGAACGAACGGTAACGTTACCGGCGCCAAATTGGCCAGTGCCATCATGGTGCAGGGTACGGCCTTCACGAAGCGGTACGCGAACCATCGACTTCTTTGCAGCAGCCGTTGCTTTGGTAATGGCTTCAGGCACTTCGCGTGCCTTGCCCTTGCCGAAGCCGGCACGGCCCTTGCCGTCGCCAACCACAACCAGTGCTGCAAAACCGAAGCGCTTACCGCCCTTAACAGTTTTGGAAACGCGGTTGATGTGAACCAATTTCTCGATCAGCTCTTCGCCGCCGTCATTGTTGCCACGACCACCGCGATTGTTACGTCCGCCGCCACGATTGTCGCGACCGCCACCGCGGTTATCACGGTTGCCACCGCCGCCACCACGGTTTCCACCGCGAGCAGGACGATCAGGGGCGCCACCGGTTTTAGCTTCAGGCGCTACAGCAGCTGCTGGCTGATTGCCTTCACCGGTCGTGCCTGGCTTTGCCGCGCCGTCTGGTGTTGTGTTCTCTTCAGCCATATTAAAACTCCAATCCGCCTTCACGTGCTGCGTCGGCCAGAGCCTTCACACGTCCGTGAAACAGGAACCCGCCACGGTCAAAAATTACTTCTTTAACGCCTGCCTTCTTGGCGGCTTCGGCTACGCGCTTGCCAACATCGGCAGCAGCGTTGCTGTCCGCGCCGGTTTTGACCGAAGACACTTTGTCGATGGTCGAAGCGGAAGCCAGCGTTTTGCCCTCGGCATCGTCGATAACCTGGGCATAGATATGCCGGCTCGTACGATGGACGGACAAACGAGGCTTTGAGAGCCCGCGCTTCCGCAATTTGCTGCGTACGCGTTGCTGGCGCCGTTTGAACTGAGAAATATTCGCCATGGCTTATTTCTTCTTCCCTTCTTTGCGGAAAATATATTCGCCGCGATATTTAATACCCTTGCCTTTATACGGTTCGGGCTTGCGCCAGCGACGTATTTCGGCAGCGACCTGGCCAACTTGCTGTTTGTCCATGCCGGTGATTTCGATCGTTGTCTGATCGGGTGTCTTGATCTCGATACCGTCCGGGATCGCGAAGTTCACATCATGGCTGTAACCGAGCTGCAAATTCAGGTTCTTGCCCTGAGCTGCTGCACGATAACCAACGCCGTTGATTTCCAGAACCTTGGTAAAGCCGGCAGTAACGCCATCGACCAGATTCTGTACCAAAGTACGCTGCATTCCCCAGAATGCGCGAGCGGTTTTCGACTTGTTTGCTGGTTTAACCAGCAATCCACCGTCGCTCAGTTCGTAAGTCAGATCATCAACCATCGGGGTCGAAAGCTCGCCCTTTGGTCCTTTGACCTTGACCAAGCCATCTTCCATCACGGCAGTAACGCCGTCCGGAATAGCCACTGATTTTTTGCCAATACGGGACATGATTAGAATACCTCAGCCAGTACTTCGCCGCCGACCTTCGCCTGACGCGCTTCTGCGTCAGAGAGAACACCTTGTGGCGTCGATACGATTGTTATGCCCAAGCCGTTGCGAACCCGTGGCAGATCTTCCGAACCGCTATAGACACGACGACCAGGCTTTGAAACACGGGCCACGTGGCGAATTGCCGGTTGGCCTTCAAAATATTTCAGTTCAATCCGCAGACCGGGGTGCTTGTTGACCTCTTCTTCGCTGTAGCCACGAATATAACCTTCGCGCTGCAACACTTCGAGGACGGCACCACGCAATTTGGACGCAGGTGTTACGACGCTATCTTTGCGTGCCTGTTGTCCGTTACGGATACGGGTGAGCATGTCACCCAAGGGATCGGTAAAAGCCATATTATCTCTCCCTTACCAGCTTGATTTCGTTACGCCGGGAATCAGACCTTTATTGGCCATGTCTCTCAGCTCGATGCGGCACAGGCGAAACTTGCGGTAATAACCGCGAGGCCGTCCTGTGGTTTCACAGCGGTTGCGCACGCGGGTTGGATTCGCATTGCGCGGTATTTCCGCCATTTTGAGGCGCGCCATCAAACGTTCGGTCTCATCGAGAGACTCGTCTGCTGCCATCGCCTTCAGTTTCGCATAACGACCGGCGAACTTCTTCACCATCCGTTTGCGTTTTTCGTTTCTGTTAATGGAACTCAGTTTCGCCATGACTTAAGTTCTCGTCCTTCCGTATAATGAAGCGCTCATGCGGCTTCTTTTTCTTCCGATTGTTCCTCTTTAGGGAACGGGAAACCAAATAATGCCAGAAGCGCACGCGCCTCGTCGTCTGTTTTTGCAGTAGTCGTCACAATCACGTCCATGCCGCGGACAACGTCAATGTCGTCATAGGCGACTTCGGGGAAAATGATCTGCTCTTTCAGGCCCATGGCAAAATTGCCACGACCGTCAAAGCTTTTCGGATTCAGACCCCTGAAATCCCGGATACGAGGCATAGCAACGGTCACCAGACGATCAATAAATTCGTACATCCGTTCCCGGCGCAGATTGACTTTACAGCCGATCGGCATGCCTTCACGCAATTTGAACGTCGCGATCGAGTTTTTCGCTTTGGTAATCACTGGCTTCTGGCCAGCGATCAATTCCATTTCGGCTGCAGCAGTTGCAACTTTCTTCTTGTCCTGACTACCTTCGCCAACACCCATGTTGATGGTGACCATGGTGATCCGAGGAACTTCCATGTGGTTGGAGTAGTTGAACTTTTCCTGCATCGCTTTGACGATTTCCTCGTCATATTTGGTGCGCATGCGGGGGATATATTTTTTATCAGCCATCGACTTTCTCCCCGGACTTTACAGCGATACGCTGCATCTTTCCGTCTTCTGTCTTTTCAAATCGGACCCGCGTCGGCTTGCCGTCTTTCGGATCCGCCAGAGCCACTTTGCTGATGTGCATCGCCGCTTCGCGTCGCTCGAGGCCACCCTGAGGGCTTGCCTGGGTTGGCTTGCGGTGACGAATAGCAATATTCACACCGGAAACGATAAGCTTGCCGTCTTTCGGCATCACTTTGGTGACTTCGCCCGACTTGCCCTTGTCCTTGCCGGACAGGATCACGACGGTGTCGCCTTTTTTGATCTTTGCATTGGCCATGATTAAATTACCTCCGGCGCAAGGCTGATGATTTTCATATGCTTTTTCGCACGCAGTTCACGAACCACGGGGCCAAAAATACGGGTGCCGATAGGCTCCTGGTTGTTGTTCACCAAAACCGCTGCATTGCTGTCGAACCGAATGACCGATCCGTCCTTGCGACGAATGTCTTTCTTGGTACGAACGATCACCGCACGGTGAACGTCGCCCTTCTTGACCTTGCCGCGCGGCGCTGCTTCCTTGATCGATACGACAATGATGTCGCCGACGCCGGCAAAGCGACGCTTCGAGCCGCCCAGCACCTTGATGCACTGCACGCGTTTGGCGCCGCTATTGTCAGCGACCTCCAGGTTCGATTGCATCTGGATCATGGATCCAATTCCTTCTTCATAAACCCGGATAACCGGGCGTTTCCTACTTCGTCACCCCGGCAGACCCGGGATATTCTAAACTATTCGGCTGCTGGCGTTGCTTCGGCTTTTTCTTCTGCCGCTGGCTTCACTGGCGCCTTGATCTTTTCGTCTTTCGGATCGCTAGCCGTAATCTCGCTTACCGTCGGTGTTGCGACACCGGCTGCTGCGCCGACCCGTTCCAGAACTTTCCAGGTCTTCAGCTTGGAAATCGGACGGGTTTCTTCAATCCGTACGGTTTCGCCGAGGCTGATTTCATTGTTTTCATCATGCGCATGATATTTTTTCGAGCGCCGGATGATTTTTCCGTAAAGCGGGTGCTTCACCTTGCGTTCGACATTGACGACAACAGTCTTGTCGCCCTTGTCTGACACAACCGTGCCGGTGAGAATACGTTTTGGCATATCGGTTCCTTACGCCTTAGCTTCTGCGGGAGCGGCGCTTGCACGCTCGGCCTGCAATGTTTTGATCCGGGCGATCGTGCGACGCACTTCCCGCGTCCGGCTTGGTTTTTCGAGCTGATTGGTCGCAGCCTGGAAACGCAGGTTAAATGCCTCGCGCTTCAGTTCGCCCAGTTCGGTCTCGAGCTGATCGTCGGTTTTGGTCCGCAAATCTTCAGTTTTCATGCTCATCTAGCTTAACCTTCCAGATGTGACGTATCGCCGAGGCGGGCCACAACCTTTGTCTTGATCGGGAGCTTCATCGCTGCCCGCTCGAAAGCGACTGCTGCAATCGGTCCGGGAACGCCGTCCAGTTCGAACAGAATCCGGCCTGGTTTTACCCGAGCAGCCCAATATTCTACCGAGCCCTTACCCTTACCCTGACGAACTTCGGCAGGTTTCTTGGATACTGGCACATCCGGGAAAATCCGGATCCACAACCGGCCCTGACGCTTGATGTGACGCGTGATCGCACGGCGGGCCGCTTCGATCTGACGCGCGGTAATCCGGTCAGGTTCCATGGCTTTCAGGCCATAGCTACCGAAATTCAGGCTAGAACCACCTGGCGCCTTGCCTTTAATCCGGCCTTTAAAAGCCTTGCGGAACTTATGTTTCTTGGGTTGCAGCATGATGCTCTACCTATTCCTCAAAAATCAACGTTGGTGCTGCGGACGGACGCCGGAAGTTTGTGCTTCCACATTCAACCGGTCCTGAGCCATCGGGTCGTGACCCAATATCTCGCCTTTAAAAATCCAGACCTTGATACCGATAATGCCATAAGCGGTCAGCGCTTCATATTCAGCATAGTCGATATTGGCGCGCAGCGTATGAAGCGGCACGCGGCCTTCACGATACCATTCAACGCGGGCAATTTCTGCTCCGCCCAAACGGCCACCGCAAACAATCTTAATTCCTTCAGCGCCCAGACGAAGAGCGGACTGAACCGCACGCTTCATGGCACGACGGAAAGCAACGCGGCGGATCAGCTGATCACCAATGCCCTGCGCTACCAGCTTCGCGTCGACTTCCGGCTTGCGGATTTCAACGATGTTCAAAGAAACGTCACCGGACGACATGTCGCTCAGCTTGCGACGCAGCTTTTCGATATCCGCGCCTTTCTTGCCGATGATAACACCAGGACGTGCAGCATAGATCGAAATGCGGCAAGTTTTTGCCGGACGCTCGATCACTACCTTCGAAATCGCCGCCTGTGGCAGTTCTTTAAAGATGAATTTGCGCATCTTGATGTCTTCCATCAAGAGGTCGCCGTAATTGGAACCTTCCGCATACCAGCGAGAGTCCCAGGTCCGGTTGATCTGCAGGCGAAGCCCGATAGGATTACTCTTTTGACCCATGGTTACGCCTCTTCCTCTTCATGCTCGCGCACGACAATGCGAACGCGGCTAAATGGCTTGATAATCTTGGCTGAACGACCACGAGCACGCGCTTTCCAGCGCTTCATCGTGATTGACTTGCCGACGCTCGCTTCGTGAACGATCAATGCGTCAACATCCAGATTGTGATTATTCTCGGCATTGGCGATTGCTGAAGCGAGAACCTTGCTGACATCCTTGGCCATCGACTTCTTGGAGAAGGACAGAATGTTCAAAGCGTCTTCCGCTTTCCGGCCACGGATCAGCTGTGCAACCAAGTTGAGCTTCTGGGCAGAACCACGGATGGAATTGCCTACAGCCAAAGCTTCATTATCGCCAACCCGGCGGGGTGATGATGCCTTACCCATTATTTCTTGCCTTTTTTGTCAGCGCCATGGCCGTAGTAGTTACGCGTTGGTGCGAACTCGCCAAGCTTGTGACCGACCATGTCTTCATTCACCGAAACCGGGATGAATTTCATGCCGTTGTAAACGCTGAAGGTCAGGCCGACGAAATCAGGCAATACGGTGGAACGACGCGACCAGGTCTTGATCGGTGTACGAACACTGTTTTCCTGCGCAGTCTGCGCTTTTTTCAGCAGGTGGAGGTCAACAAATGGACCTTTTTTGATGGAACGAGCCATGCTTACCTCTTCTTCTTCGCGTGACGCGACCGGATGATCATCTTGTCAGTCGATTTATTGCTACGGGTACGAGCACCCTTGGTTGGCTTACCCCATGGCGTAACCGGATGACGACCACCGGAAGTCCGGCCTTCACCACCACCATGCGGGTGATCGACTGGGTTTTTCGCAACACCGCGAGTAAGAGGACGACGTCCCTTCCAGCGGGTACGGCCTGCCTTGCCGAAATTCTGGTTTGAATTGTCGGGGTTGGAAACCGCGCCAACAGTCGCCATGCAATCGGAGCGAAGATAGCGTTGCTCACCGCTTTTCAGGCGAACAATAACCATACCGCGATCACGACCAACAATCTGGACATAAGCACCAGCCGAGCGAGCGATCTGGCCGCCCTTGCCTGGCTTCATTTCAACATTGTGAACGATCGTACCAACCGGCATCTGCGACAGCAACATTGCGTTGCCAGGCTTCACGTCGGTCTTTTTGCCAGCAATCACGCTGTCGCCAACGTCGAGACGCTGCGGCGCAATGATATAGGCCAGCTCGTCGTCTTCATATTTGATCAGCGCGATAAAGGCAGTACGGTTCGGATCATATTCGAGCCGTTCAACCGTAGCAGACATATCCCATTTGCGCCGTTTGAAATCGACGAGACGATATTTCTGCTTGTGACCACCGGCGATGCCGCGTGATGTGACATGACCTTTGTTGTTCCGGCCACCGGTCTTGTTCTTGCCTTCGACAAGCTTCTTGACAGGCTTGCCCTTCCAGAGGCCGCTCTTGTCGACCAGGATAAGACCACGCCGGGCGGGGCTTGTCGGTTTATAGGATTTTAATGCCATGTGCCCTTAAACTCCCGTGGTGATGTCAATGGTCTGGCCTTCGGCCAAAGTGACAACAGCCTTTTTGATGTCGTTGCGAGTGTAGGGACGACCCTTCCACTTCTTGGTCTTGCCCTTTTGCACCAGCGTGTTGACGTTTTTGACTTTGACATCAAACAACGCCTCGATGGCTGCCTTGATCTGCGGCTTGGTTGCGGTGTTCGCAACCTTGAATACCACAGCGTTATGCTCGCTGAGCAAGGTCGATTTTTCGGTAATATGCGGGCCGACAATTACGTCATAGTGACGAATATCGACTGCTTCTTTTTTAGCCATTGAAGCGCGCCTCCAGCTTTTCTACCGCTGCGCGCGTCAGCACCAGGGTTTCATGGTTCAGAATGTCATAAACATTGGCACCAGCAGCTGGCATCACATTGACGCGTGGAATGTTGTTCGAAGCCTTCGAGAAAGTTTCATTCACAACATCGCCGTCCATGATCAGCGCCGTCTTGCCAAAACCGAGCTTCGAAATATTGGCCAAGAGTGCCTGTGTTTTGGCCTCCTTGAAATCGATATTTTCGAGCACGATCAGGTTGTTATTTTTGACCTTGTCGCTCAGCGCCATTTTCAGACCCAGAGCGCGAACTTTCTTGTTCAGCGATGGATTGAAATCACGCTTGCGAGCACCGTGGGCTTTACCACCACCGATGAAGATAGGAGCACGACGATCGCCATGACGAGCTGTACCGCCGCCCTTTTGATTGCCGTATTTCTTACCGGTACGAGCAACGTCTGAACGCTCGCGGGTCGGACGGGCCGTTCCGCGTGCTTTTTCGCGCTGCCAGTTGACGACACGGTGAAGAATATCTGCGCGCGCTTCGATACCGAAGACGTCATCGTTCAATTCGATGTCGCCTTTGGCTTTCGCGTCGAGGGTTATCACTTTCAATTTCATGGCTTAGCCCTCCTTCCCTGCATCATCTGCAGCATCAGATTTCTCATCTGCCGTTTTTTCTGCCGGAGCGTCGGCTGCTGCCGCTACTTCTGCATCGGTTGGACCAGTTGGCGCTTCGATCGCTGCATCCGCTTCGATCATGCCAGCCGGCGCATCTTCAGTCGCTGTTTCATCCGCGTTACGGCGCATAGCACCCGGGAATGGAACACCTTCAGGAAGAGCAACCTTGACGGCGTCCTTAACCAGAAGCCAGCCGCCCTTGGAACCGGGAACGCTGCCGCGTACGAAGATCAAACCGCGAGCGGCGTCTGTACGGACGATTTCCAGATTTTGCTGGGTGCGGTTTCTCGCGCCCATATGGCCGGCCATTTTCTTGCCCTTGAAAACCTTGCCCGGATCCTGGTTTTGACCAGTAGAACCATGGGCACGGTGAGAGATAGAAACACCATGAGTTGCGCGCATACCGCCGAAACCCCAACGCTTCATCGCACCGGCAAAGCCTTTACCCTGGGTAACACCCTGGATATCGACCATCTGGCCGGCAATGAAATGGTCAGCAGTTACGGTAGCACCGATAGGGAGCAAAGCATCTTCGCTATCAACCCGGAATTCGGCAACCCGCGCCTTTGGCTCAACTTCTGCCTTGGCAAAAGCTTCACGCTGTGGCTTGTTTACATTTTTCGCTTTACGGGCACCTGCACCAAGCTGAACGGCAAAATAGCCATCACGTTCCTGATTGCGGGCTCCGACAACCTGACATTCTTCCAGAGAAAGAACGGTAACCGGCACATGCCGTCCGTCTTCCTGAAACAAGCGGGTCATCCCCATTTTTTTCGCGATCACGCCTGTACGCACGATCAATCTCCTTCACAGAGGCCGAACGAACCATTTCGTCCGGCTTGCCAGCCCAAATTGTCATGCGTCACCCCGTCCGGGCTGTAATAGTTCCGGAAAATCCGGAACGAGACGGAGGACGCTGCCCGGTGAAAACCGGCGGTATCCTGTCGTTCGTCTAATCTCCGCCTGGGCGGAAATCTCCAATCAATTGGCTCAGGCCAGTTTGATCTCGACATTTACACCAGCAGCGAGGTCGAGCTTCATCAAAGCATCGACAGTCTGCGGCGTTGGCTGCACGATATCGAGCAACCTTTTATAGGTCCGGACCTCGAACTGCTCGCGAGACTTTTTGTCTACGTGCGGCCCGCGGTTAACGGTGAATTTTTCAATGTGCGTTGGCAAAGGTATCGGTCCACGGATCAGAGCGCCAGTGCGGCGTGCAGTATCAGCGATATCGCCGGTCGCTTGATCTAGAACCCGATGATCGAATGCCTTCAAGCGAATGCGAATATTTTGCGTTTCCATGTACCTGTTACCAATGTCAAAGAGCCAAAAATAAACCGCCCCGATTTTCTAACGAAAAAGGCCGGAGCGGCGAAAAAACTGGCTGCCCGAATCACCGATCCGGGCAGCGAGGCGTTCCTATATTACTTTGTTACGTTGCTGACAACCCCTGATCCAACGGTACGTCCACCTTCGCGAATAGCGAAGCGAAGACCCGGATCCATAGCGATTGGAGCAATCAGTTTAACACCGATCGTAACGTTATCACCTGGCATAACCATCTCAGTGCCTTCAGGAAGGATCACTTCGCCGGTTACGTCGGTCGTACGGAAGTAGAACTGCGGACGATAGTTGGCGAAGAAAGGCGTATGACGGCCACCTTCGTCTTTCGACAGCACGTAAACTTCAGCCGAGAACTCGGTATGCGGCGTAATCGAACCTGGCTTGCAGAGAACCTGGCCACGTTCAACCGAATCACGGTCGACGCCACGGATCAATGCACCAATGTTGTCGCCAGCCTGACCGGAGTCGAGCAGCTTGCGGAACATTTCAACGCCGGTAACGGTGGTCTTCGTGGTATCTTTGATACCAACGATTTCACATTCGTCACCAACATTCACAATGCCGGTTTCAACACGGCCGGTAACAACCGTACCACGACCGGAAATCGAGAACACGTCTTCGATTGGCATCAGGAATGCCTGATCAACTGGACGTTCTGGCTGAGGAATGGCTTCGTCGACAGCTTTCATCAGTTCAAGAATCTTGTTCTTGCCGATTTCGTCGTCGCGGCCTTCGAGCGCAGCCAGGGCAGAACCGGATACGATTGGAATGGCATCGCCATCAAAGTCATAATAAGACAGCAGCTCGCGGATTTCCATTTCAACCAGCTCGAGCAGCTCTTCGTCGTCGACCTGATCAACCTTGTTCATGAAAACAACAAGCGCAGGAACACCAACCTGACGAGCAAGCAGGATGTGCTCGCGAGTCTGTGGCATCGGGCCGTCAGCAGCGTTAACCACGAGAATAGCGCCATCCATCTGCGCCGCGCCGGTGATCATGTTCTTCACATAGTCAGCATGGCCTGGGCAATCGACGTGCGCATAGTGGCGGGCTTCGGTTTCATATTCGACGTGTGCGGTCGAAATGGTGATGCCGCGCTCACGCTCTTCAGGCGCTTTGTCAATATTTGCGAAGTCCACTGCTGCACCGCCGGTGGTTTCAGCAAGAACCTTGGTGATCGCCGCAGTCAACGTCGTCTTGCCATGGTCAACATGACCGATGGTGCCGATGTTGCAGTGCGGCTTGTTGCGCTCAAACTTCTCTTTAGCCATTTTATTTTACCTCTGATTTTCTATCATCTTGATAGTCTGCGCCGCGCTTTGGCGAGACTCTCTAATTCTGTCAACACCCTTTTGCCGGTCCGGGACATTTCCCGTGAGACCCGCACAAAAGGAAAGCGCGTTACCTCGAAAAGGAGTGGCGGTTAAGCCATTTTCTCCTTGATCTCTTCTGCCACGTTGTTCGGCACTTCCTCATAGTGAGAAAATTGCATCGAATATTGTGCACGTCCCTGACTGAAGGAACGCAATTCGTTCACATAACCGAACATGTTGGCGAGCGGCACCATGGCGTCCACAGCCTGTGCGATACCGCGTGTGTCAGTACCCTGGATTTGGCCACGGCGAGAGTTAAGATCGCCGATCACATCACCAAGATAGTCTTCCGGAGTGATCACTTCAACTTTCATGATCGGTTCAAGCAATTTGATACCGGATTTCTGGGCCGCTTCGCGCATTGCTGCACGACCGGCGATTTCAAATGCCAGCGCCGAACTATCAACATCATGATAGGCACCGTCATAGACACGGATGTCAAAGTCGATGATCGGGAAGCCGATCAAAGAACCGGTTTCAGCCGTTTCGCGCATGCCTTTTTCGACCGACGGGATATATTCTTTCGGAATATTACCGCCTTTGACTTCATCGCTGAAGGTAATGCCCGATCCACGCTCGCCCGGCGTGACTTCGAACTTGATACGCGCGAACTGACCGGAACCGCCGGACTGCTTCTTATGCGTGTAATCAATGTCGACAGCCTTGCCGATGGATTCGCGATAAGCAACTTGCGGCGCACCGACATTGGCTTCGACCTTAAATTCGCGACGCATACGGTCGACGAGAATGTCGAGGTGAAGCTCGCCCATGCCCTTGATGATCGTCTGACCCGATTCGTGGTCAGTGGTCACCCGGAAGGACGGATCTTCAGCAGCCAGTCGATTCAGGGCAACGCCCATCTTTTCCTGGTCAGCCTTGGTCTTTGGCTCAACGCTAAGCTCGATAACCGGCTCTGGGAATTCCATGCGTTCGAGAATGATCGGCTTCTCGGAATTACAGAGCGTATCGCCGGTCGTGGTGGTTTTCATACCCGCCAGAGCAACGATGTCGCCTGCAAACGCCTCTTCAATGTCCTTACGGTCATTGGAGTGCATTTCGAGAATACGGCCAACTTTTTCTTTCTTGTCCTTGACCGAGTTCAAAACCGTGCCTTTTTCCAGCTTGCCGGAATAGATGCGGCAGAAGGTCAGCGTACCCACGAACGGATCGTTCATCACCTTGAAGGCAAGCGCGGAGAATGGCGCGTCATCAGATGATGCACGTGTATCTTCGGTTTCGCCGTCGAGCAACACGCCCTTAATGGCGGGAACGTCGAGCGGGCTCGGCATATAATCGACAATGGCGTCGAGCAAAGGCTGGACACCCTTGTTCTTGAACGCGGAGCCGCAAAGCACAGGCACGAAGCTCTGGTTCAGAGTACCCTTGCGGATAAGCTTCTTCAGCGTCGCAGCATCAGGCAGATTGCCTTCGAGATAGGCTTCCATGATGTCATCATCCTGGTCGACAGCAAGCTCGATCAGCTTCTCGCGATATTCAGCCGCTTCGTCGGCCATGTCCGCAGGAATTTCACCATAAGTATATTCAGCACCGAGATCTTCGTTCTTCCAGGTGATCGAACGCTCGTTGACCAGGTCAACCAGACCGACCAGATCGGCTTCAATACCGATAGGAAGATACAGAACAGCAGGGGTCGCGCCGAGACGCTCTACAATCGAATCGACGCAGAATTTGAAGTTGGCACCGGTGCGGTCGAGCTTGTTGATGAAGCACATCCGCGGCACTTTATATTTATCAGCCTGACGCCATACGGTTTCGGACTGCGGCTCAACGCCGGCAACGCCGTCGAAACAGGCTACCGCGCCATCGAGCACACGCAGCGAACGTTCAACTTCAATCGTGAAGTCAACGTGGCCTGGCGTATCAATGATGTTGATCCGGTGCTCAGGACCCTGACGGTCTTCGGCATTCCAGAAACAGGTGGTCGCAGCAGAGGTAATGGTAATACCACGCTCCTGCTCCTGCTCCATCCAGTCCATCGTCGCCGCGCCATCATGCACTTCGCCGATTTTATAGGACTTGCCCGTATAGAAAAGAATACGTTCGGTCGTTGTTGTCTTACCAGCGTCAATATGGGCCATAATGCCGATATTGCGATATCGTTCGAGCGGATGGCTGCGTGCCATAGTCTGTACTCCAATATGTGGGGAACCAATTTCTGGCCGCCCTATAGTGAAATGGGCTGAACAATGCCAGCCCCGATTAAATCGAAATCTTGATTAAAGTCCGTTCGCACCGAGCTTGTCGAAGTGCCTCGATCGAGAATGATTCTCTGACGAGATATGCCCTTCAACAAGCCCGGGACGAACGGTCTATATTTCTTACTACCAGCGGTAGTGGGCAAATGCGCGGTTGGCTTCAGCCATCTTGTGCGCATCTTCCCGCTTCTTCACTGCGTTGCCACGGTTGTTCGACGCGTCGAGGATTTCACCCGACAGGCGTGCGGCCATTGTGGTTTCGCTGCGACCGCGAGCGGCAGAGATCATCCAGCGGATTGCCAGAGCCTGTGCACGTTCGGGACGCACTTCGACGGGAACCTGATAGGTCGCACCACCAACACGGCGGCTGCGAACTTCGATGCCCGGCTTGATATTGTTCAGAGCATCATGAAACAGTTGCAAGGGATCTTTTTTCGCCTTGGCTTCAACCGTGTCAAAGGCACCATATACGATGCGCTCTGCGGTGGATTTCTTACCATCCATCATCAGGTTGTTCATGAATTTCGAAAGGATAAGATCCTTGAATTTTGGATCGGGTAAAATGACCCGTTTTTCGGGACGACGACGACGTGACATATATTATAACTCCGAAACTGAAACTATTTAGGACGCTTGGCGCCATATTTCGAACGGCTCTGCTTCCGGTCCTTGACACCCTGGGTATCGAGAACACCGCGCAGTACGTGATAACGCACACCGGGAAGATCGCGAACACGGCCGCCGCGGATTAGGACAACACTATGTTCCTGAAGGTTATGACCTTCACCTGGAATGTAGCTGATGACCTCGCGCTGGTTGGTCAGGCGAACCTTGGCAACTTTACGCAGAGCGGAGTTTGGTTTCTTTGGAGTCGTTGTGTAGACACGGGTGCAAACGCCACGTTTCTGTGGGTTGGCTTCCATGGCCGGCACCTTGGACTTCGTCTTCTGGGGCACCCGCCCTTTACGGACGAGCTGGTTAATCGTTGGCATAAAGTCTTCACCTTATAGTAGAATTGTCCTGCAATATGCAGGGGTTACTCTCACCGCTCAAAATAGCGGCAAGTGTTTTGCCTATGTAAGTTTTCTGCGGCGTCGAGCGGAGCCCGAAGAAGCGGAAGCGCGGCCCTTAGACGGGATTCGGGCGGGGGTCAAGGGTGTGTCAGGCTGCCGCTTTAGGAATGCAGCCAAGAACCTCCAATTTTCTTCTGTTGATTCTCGATCTGCAAGCAATAGCTTCAAAAGCGTGTGCAAGGTTTTCTCCAAGAGCCCGGTTCTGATCGTCATTGGACCCAACGAACCGACCCGCCATACGGAGGCATCTGGTTAGATTTTCACCTTGCAACCTGTCAAACATCTCTACAAGTTGGTCCACCGTTAAAGAGGAAAGCAGTTCAATATCCTCGTTGTTCCAGCCCTGATTTTCAGCCATTTTGGCCAGTACTTCGGCAGGATCGCGAGTATCAACAAATTCCGCGTTAAGCTTATCAAAAACCGATTGCACCGCAGGATCGATAGGTCCTTCTCTCCATAGTATCACGTCGTCTCGTAGCGCATTTCGGTCAAAATCACGCGCTTCAAAATATTGCTCAACTGCGGAATCTGCTTCTTTGGAGTAACCTAGTTCTCGAAACAGGTTGACCGTCGCATTTAAGTTCAAAAGTGTAACTTTCTCAGGTTCGCTGATAATCGTTTCATACAGCTCTTGGATTATGTCATCATCATTTTCTGTCAGAGTGTGATGATAACGATCCCAAGCTTTGGAGAAGTGGGAATTTCGATCATCGATCTTTTTTTGATTCCTCAGCTCTTTAAATCTTGCTCTTAGTTTAGTGTAATCCACGTAACCGTGCTCGACCGCATCAATCAATACAAGATCGGCTTCGTCTGTAGAACGGTACCCAATTCTTTCGATCAGGCCCAGAAGGGGAGACGGCAGTTTGTCATCAGTCAATCCCGCTGCGATCGAGTTGTAGTTTCTAAGGTCATCCAATTTGCATTGATCGTTCAAGTCATACTTAACGACGCTTGCCACAGTTATTGTCTGACAGATTTGCTTGGTGAACTCCTCATCAAGATCAAGCATTTGCCTAACCTGTGTGGAAAGTCTTTCAATTTTTTTGATTATCCGAATATTCGAGATTTCAGCAGCAATCAAATAGTCTGGGAGAAAATCAAAAACGTCGCTTTCCGTATCCAATCCAATACCTACAGCTTCTCGAGCCGTTGGAATGAAAGACAATGATGAATCAACGACCTTTTCGAAGTGTGCATCAAATTCCTGGCGTTCGTTTTCTTCCATTTTTTTGTCATTCAGCAACAACACTATCTTGCATTTGCGATCTTCTTTTAAGAATGTAGACAAACCCATAATGTCGCGGATGTCTATTCCGCTGCCGGACCTTTCAAGGTCATCGAAACAAATGATCTGTCGCTTTATTGACTGGTAGGCCAAATCCTGAATCATAGTCGAGACAGCTTTCCCCTTACTGCCAAAAATATCTGCGACAGCAGGAAAATGACGTTTTGCTACTTTGTATAAGCCGCCAATTGACTTGGCATATATTTCCGTCGGATCTGATTCGCTGGAATCTTCGGACGATAAATCTCCACAAGTGACTTGTTCGCGAAAGATCGAATCTTTCGCGTCATCGAGAGTCTTGAGACCATAGAGGGAAATATATGAGTACTTTGTGAGCGCGATACTCTGGTTTTGAGCTGCTTCTTCTAGGAATTTCTTCCAAGTGTATGTCTTTCCAACACCCCAATCACCCTTTATACAAAGCACTTCGGGTTCTGTGCTGTTGAGGAAGCGCACGATTTCGTTTCGGACTAATTCGATAGACATAGTATCAACTATGAAGAAACAAACTCGATTGAACAATGCCAATTTGATTGTAGTATAAGATTGCTAATTTCACTAGTTGAAATCACCCACTAACCGACAACCGCACACCCATCGCGCGCAGCACGCCAAGCAAGGTCTCCAGCGTCATATTGCCATTCGGACCCAGCGCCTTGTAGAGCGCCTGCCGCGTGATCTTGCTCTCTGCTGCCACCGAAGCCATACCCTTGGCGCGCGCGACATCGTTGAGCGCGGTACGGATCAACGCGGCGTCATTTTCTTCAAAGGCGACCTTCAGATAGGTCGCGATCATTTCCGGGCTGTCGAGATATTCCGCAGCGTCGAATTCTGTTGTGGTGGTCGCCATTTAAATATGCCTTCCAATAGATTACCGCGCTGTGAGGCGCAGCCATGTGGCTCTATTCAAATTTCCCTGTTCAATTGTTTCGCCATTGCGATATCTCGCTGCTGGGTCTTTTTCGAACCGCCGCACAGCAGGATGAGCACTTCCGTCCCCCGCTCGATAAAATAGAGCCGATATCCGGGGCCGCAAACGATCCGCGCCTCCCGAACGCCCTCACCCACGGCTTTGACGTCTCCCAAATTGCCCTGTTTGAACCGGTTAATCCGCATGATGATCCGCGCTCGCGCTTCATGGTCTTTCAGCTGTTTCAGCCAATAGGAAAACTCGGCAGTTTGCCGGACTATCATTGTGTAAACCTTAGATGACAAATGATTAGACGTCAACTATAGATGACAAGCAAATATAGCGACGCCTTGTCTTCTGGATCAACGCCGCAGCTATGAAATGGCCGGAACTGTCACCCTTACCCTACCCGACAGCCGCAACCTGCCCCTCGCCCACTTCGATCCGCTCGATCGATCCTTTCAGCCGCTCCACCGTGCCAGGAAGCATCTTATGCTCGAACAGGGTGAGATGGCGGAGCAGGCTGCTGCGCACCGCGCCGCCGCCCTGTTCGATCGAGGCGCCCATCTCGCGATAATGGTCGAGGCCGTAGCGCAGGATGATGGTGGCGTTGATCGCCAGATCGGCGAGCCGGTCCTCCTGCCAGTCGAGCAGGCCGGCCGCGACAAAGGCCTTGAAATAGACATGAAATTGCTGCTGCGTCCGCTCGATCCAGCCGCGGACGCCGCGCCGGACAATCTCGTCGTGGCCGCCATAATCGCCCTGGTCGCGGTAGAGGAAGCGATATTCCTGGAACTCCCAGATCAGCGCCTGCAGCAGATCGCCATATTCGTCGACAATATCCGCGCCCGCCGCCGGCAAACGCGACAGCCGCTTTTCGATGTCGATGGCAAAGCCCTCGCTGATCGCCGTCAGAATCGCCCGCCGGGTCTTGAAATGATACCAGAGATTGCCCTCGGCCATGCCGAGATGCTCGGCCAGCACGGCGCTTGGCACATTGCCATAGCCGCGCTGGTTGTAGAGCCGCCGGGCCTCCAGCACGATCCGGTCGCGGGTTTTCAAATCAGTAACGCTCCAGCTTGACCATCATCTTCTTGTACCCATGGACGAAACAGGCGGGCACCCGCTCCGGTTCCTCGAGCACATTGACCCGCAGCCGCCTTTTGGCCATTTCCTCGAGCAATACATGCAGCTGCAATTCGGCCACTCTTGCCCCGACGCAGCGGTGGATGCCGTAGCCGAAGGACAGATGCCGCCGGGCGTTGTCCCGGTCGACGCGGATGCTGTCACCATCCTCGAAAACGCTCTCGTCACGATTGGCGGAGAGATACCAGAGCACGACCTTGTCGCCCTTCTTCATCGCCACGCCGTCCAGTTCGGTATCTTCCATCACCGTCCGCCGCATATGCGCCAGCGGCGTCTGCCAGCGCAGCAGTTCGGCCACCGCATTGGGGATCAGCGAGGGATCCGCTTCCAGCTTCGCCCGCTCTTCGGGAAACTGGCTGAGGCCATAAGCATAAGCGCTCATCGAGTTGCGGGTGGTGTCATTGCCGCCGACGATCAGCAGGATCAGATTGCCGATAAATTCCTCGGGGCTCATCTCGCTCATCGATTCCGACTGCATCATCACCGAGATCAGGTCCTTGCCCGGCGCTTCGCCGGCCTTGCGCTCCCATAATTTGGTGAAGGCCGCGGCCATGTCCATGGCATATTCATTGCGCCGCGCGATGCCGTTTTCTTCGTGGATCAGCTCGACGTCGCCGAGCTTGTTCGACCAGAGCGTCAGCTTGTCGCGCTCTTCCCAGGGGAAGTCGAACAATTTGGCCAGCATCCCGGTGGTCAGCTCGATCGACAGTCTCTCGACCCAGTCAAAGGCCTCGCCGACCGGCAGCGAGTCGAGCACCTCGCCGGTGCGCTGGCGCACCTCGTCCTGCATCGCCCTGACTTCGCTCGGCCCGAACGCCGGTGCGATAGTCCGGCGCTGCGCGGTATGCTGCGGCGGGTCCATGGCGATAAACTGCGGCTGGCGAAATTCGTCCGGCAGCAGGCGGTCGGTATAGAAAGCAATCGAAATGCCGCCATATTCATAAGATGACGAGAAAATCTTCGGCAGCGCCTCGACATTGACAATCGGTTTGTAGGTCGAGACCGACCAATAGGGTCCGAATTTGGAATCCGGCACATATTGGATAGGCGCTTCGGCGCGCAATTTACGGAATGGCTCCTGCCAGCGATCCTCCGCATAAAGTTCCGCCAGCGAAACGTCGATCGGTTCAATCGCGGCCTTTGTTGCTTCCAATACCGTTGCCATAGTCTTCCCCCTCCAGAGATTTTGCACGACTCGTTGTTTTTAGGGTTATAACCCTAATTTACTCTTGGCGCAAATTTTCGGTGGGGTGTGGCGGGGGAGCCGGCGTTGCTATTAAGGGGACGGGTTGGCCTGAGGCCCGCGCGCCGCCCCTCCCTCGTCATCCTGAACTGGCTTCAGGACCTCGGGCGACAGCGCGCGATCTCTAGGGGTCCTGAAACGAGTTCAGGATGACGGGTAGTTATTCAGGATGACGAGTAATTTGTCAGAGTGGCGCAAACTCTACTGCGCCAGCGACTTCTCGATGTCCGCAACCGGGCTGTTGATCAGCGTCTTCGCCTGTTCCAGCACGATCTTGTCAGTCACTTCCTGATGCAGCAGCGGCCGGATTTCGCCCAGCGAGTCGGGATCGGCGACCAGGATCAGCCGCTCATAGGCACCCTTGTGCGCAAGATCGTAAAGTTTTTCCGCGATGATTTTCGAGAAGGTCGCCTCCATGCTTTCGCGCGGCGACTGCTCGGACGGTGATTTTCCAGCAGGGCCCTGATCGGCGAGATCGCCAGGCGTCCAGTCGCCGTCATGCTCGAGCGAACCGCTGCGCACGAAGAAGGTCTTGGCCTCCCGGCCCGTGGCGACGACGACAAATGTTTCTTCCGGAAAATTCAGGTTACCCATATTCATGTCCTTTTTTAGGTTCGGATAATCAACGCTGAAGTCGGGAAAAGGTTGCTTGCGAGAGTTATCGTCGGGGCGGCAATACGACCCCTCGTCATCCTGAACTCGTTTCAGGACCCCTCGAGATCGCGCACTGACGCAGGAGGTCCTGAAACGAGTTCAGGATGACGATTATTGCTCCCCGCCACTGCTCCCTTGTCACAATGGAGTCGCACAAAATTCTCCAAAACGTCATCCGGTAACCGTCAACCTGTCACAGCTTTGCTGCACTGCACCATCCGTTCTCGTGTCGCACATAAAAAGGCTGAAAGCTTCCATGACAAAATATTCTCCCGACGCCCTGCCCCGCCCTTCCTTGATCGCGCTCGGATCGGCTCTGTTTATCGCTGCAACCGCGCCTGCCATGGCACAGACAAGCACCGATGATGTTGCAGAAGAAAGCGACGGCGATGTCATCATCGTCACCGCCCAGAAATTCGAGCAGAAATCCACTGACGTGCCAATCACCATTTCGGCCATTTCGAGCCAGCAGATGGAGCGCCTGGGCGTGTCGGATCTCGACGAACTGTCTAACTATGTTCCCGGCCTGAACATTCAGGAGCAGAGCGCCAACAACCCCGGCATCGTGATCCGCGGCATCACCTCCGACAGCGGATCGTCACAGCAGGCGGCGCGCGTTACCCTCTATTATAATGGTATCGATATTTCGCGTTCGCGCGGCTCCTATCAGGCGATCTATGACGTGGATCGTATCGAAGTGGTCAAGGGACCGCAGGCAACCCTGTTCGGCACCGCCTCGGCGGTTGGCGCGATCAGCATAGTCTCCGCCAAGCCGGAACCCGGCTTCTCGGGCGAGCTGACCGCCGGTATCGGCAATTATAATTCGCGTATAGTTGGCGGCCATATCAACGTTGGCAATGATGTGATCGCTGCGCGCGTCGCTGGTGAATGGAAGAAGCGCGACGGCTATATCGAAAATCTGTCGGACCGGCAGGGCGATCTCTATGCCCAAGACCAGCTCGGGCTGCGCGGTTCGCTGCGCTTTACCCCCAGCGACGCGCTGACCATCGACCTGATCGGCACCTATGACCAGCAGCGCAATAGCGGCACCCCCTTTATCTCGGGCAATTTCCCGACCTCTGCCGGCCCGGCCAACAAGTTCGGCCCCGCCAACCTGTCGGGCGCGCCAGCCGGAATTTCGGCAGCAGTCCTTGGCAGCAATGATCTCGGCCTCCGCCGCGAGGTCTATGATGGCAATCTCACCGCCAGCTATGATTTTGCCGATGGCTGGAACTTCACCACGGTGAACGGCTATCGCAAGTTCGACAGCCAGGAAGTGTTCGACGCCGACGGCTCGGCTGCGTGGTATCTCGAGTTTACCGAGGATTCGCAGGGCTGGCAGGTCAGCCATGAATCGCGCTTCGCCTATCAGGACGACAATGTCCGCGCTTCATTCGGCTGGAACTATTTTCATGAGGACAATTTCCAGCGCATACCCTTTTCCAGTGAAGAAGGCACGTTCCTGCAATGCAGCGCCAACCTGATCCCCGGCCTCGGCTGCATCGCCGCCGACGGCAGCGTTGCCGCTGCCGGTGCCACGGCGATCCTGACCGGCGGCCTCGCCACGGTGCTCCCCTACAGCTCGGAGTTCACGAACCTCGGCGTTAACGACAGCTATTCCGTATTCGGCGATGTTCGCTGGACGGTGAGCCCAAGCTTCGAACTGACCGCTGGCGTGCGCGGGCTGATCGAGAAGCGCAAATCGGGCTATAATGCCGTCGCGCCCGCCAGTGTGATTACCGGCGGTTCCCTGATCCCCGGCCAGACGACGACCAACGGAACCTTGTGGTCGGAAGACAGCTTTGCTGCCGTGCTGCCGCGCTTCAATGCGCTGTATCGCCTGTCCGACGACATCAACGTCTATGCCACCGTCTCGAAGGGCCGCCGCTCGCCGACTGTCAACCAGAACGCAACATCGAGCAGCGTCATTCCAGAGGAGGTCGTCTGGAACTTCGAAGGCGGTATCAAGGGCTCGTCCGGCATCGTCTCGGGCTCGCTGGGCGTCTATTATCAGAAATACAGCGACTTCCAGGTCTCCCGCGTCATTTCCGATCCGAATGATCCATCCGGCCAGCCGGTCGGCTCGACGGTCACCGAAAGCGCTGGCTCGGCCAGCAACCTGGGCGTCGAGGCAGAGCTGCAGATACGGCCGACCGACTGGCTGACCGTGTTCGGCAATGTCGGCTGGATCGACGGCGGCATCGACGACAAGCCGGAAAACGGCATCTATGCCGGCAACCGCTTTCGTCTGCAGCCGGAATGGCAGGCCGCCGGCGGTTTCACGATCGATGCGCCGCTGGGCAACGGCATGCGACTGTTCCTGACGCCCAGCGTCACCCATCGCAGCCGGATCTTCTTCGAAACCACCAATCGGCCGGACATCTCTCAGGGCGCGGTCACGCTGGTAAATGCCAAAGGCGGTGTCAGTTTTGCCGAAAACCGGTTCGAACTGTCCGCCTTTGTCCGGAATCTGACCAATAAGGATTATCTGCTCGATGCCGGCAACACCGGCGGCGCGTTCGGCTATCCGACCTTCATTCCAGCAGAGCCAAGGTTCTATGGCATTCAGGCCAGCGCGAAATTCTAGAAGACAGGCTCTGATTCTTGTCGGGCTTCGTCTCGTCTGATCTCCCGTTAGGAGACCAGAGCGGGATCGGTCCGGCACATGCCAAACCACATTAGAACATAGTCCCGGTGAAGGTCTCTGCCTTCGCCGGGATCATTGTTACCGACTTGACTGAATCGGGAATTTTGCAACCAATGCCGTCATCCCCGGTTTCATCAGGATGAGAACTGGCCGCAATGCACCAAGCGTACCTGTCCACAAACACGTACTGCGACGACCGGTTTGTCATTCTATGGCCTGTCCAGCGAACATCGGGAAACAATATTCATGAAAGCCATACTCGTCCTTATCGTAGCGCTGGCCTTTGCCATTGCGCCTTTTCTGTCGTCGGAATTTGGCGGGATTGACCCGGACAGATATCCGATCCCCCAGAACAATCCGCCGGTTCAGCCAATCGGCTGGGCCTTCAGTATCTGGGGTCCGATCTACTTGTGGCTGGTCGCCCACGCGGCTTTCGGCGCCTTCAAATTCAGACAGGACGCGGAATGGGACAGAGGGCGCATTGCACTGGCGCTATCTCTGGCCGTCGGCACGATCTGGCTGCCCGTCGCGCTGGTTTCGCCGATCTGGGCAACCATCCTTATATGGATCATGCTGATCGCCGCGCTGGTGGCATTATATCGCTCCGGAAATGCATCACCCGCCTGGATCGCCAAATGGCCACTCGCGCTTTATGCGGGCTGGCTGTCTGTTGCCTCGTTCCTGTCCATCGGACTGCTGCTTGCCGGATATGGTTTTGTCGGTGAATTTACCGCAGCGGTGCTTGCACTCATTTTGGCGACCGGCTTCGCCGGCTATAATGCTCTTCGCCTCCAGTCATGGCCCTATGCCATTGCCGTGTCCTGGGGTTTTTTCGGCATCGCAGTGGCCAATATGGGTTCCGCGATGACGCTGGTGATCGCAGCCGTGGCAGAGGCGGCTATCGTTCTTGGACTGACGGCGCTGTCGAGGAAATCTCTCGGCTAGAGGGCGCGCTCGGGGAATCACTCGTCATCCTGAACTCGTTTCAGGACCTCTTGAGATTGGGCACCGACGCCCGAGGTCCTGAGCCGAAGGCCACCGAAGGTAAACGAGTTCAGGATGACGATGCGGAGCGTCGCGCTTCAACCGCGCCGCTTCGGTCCCACCGGCAACCACAGCAACAGCAGACCGATTACCGCCGGTCCCGCCTGCACCAGCGCAATATCCGCCGACACGCGCCAGGCACCGAAAATGCCCGCGGCGACCACGAACAGCAGGAAGCCGCTCGCCACCTTGCGCTGCCATTCCGCATCGCGAATGAACAGCGACCAGACCAGACCCGCAGCAATACAGAGATTATAGACCCCCTGATTGGCGGCCATGGCGGTTGTCGGTTCGAACAGGCTGGCCGGGAGATCGGGAAAGGTTGCAGGCCCCTGCGCCTGCCAGGCAAATATCCCGAACCAGGCAATATAAAGATGCAAAATCGCAACCAGCGCAACCATGATCTTGGCAAATATCGACACGCATTCACTCCCCGAGGCTGGTGGCTCTTATAGGCGGTAAACCTGCAAGCTCAACATGGCTTGCTGGTCAGCATTATCTGGCCGCGATAGCAAATCGCTTTCCTACATCGCCGGGTTTTGATAAATTCCACACTGGTTCTTTGACATTTTGAGCCGGCTTGGTTTTGGCCGCCCCATATCCAACCGCACCAGCCACAGGCCGCAGATTTCCGGTTCTCTTAACACTGTAAAGTTTGTAAAGTTCAATCCACTCCCAGGGAATTGTTTATTTAGCTTAGCGGGCTCAGTTCAGACATTGTCTGAAGTCTGATCGAAGCCTTCATTGGCCCTAACTTTGACAAACTTTGGATTAGCCGCGCTCGCCGAGCACCTTATTTTCGACACTGATCCGGTGGCGCAGCAGGATCGCGTTGAGGATAGAGAATACCATAGCCACCCACGGCAGGCCGAGCATCAGCGGCACAATCGCGATCTCGAGTATGACGACGAGATAATTGGGATGGCTGATATATTTATACGGCCCGCGTTTGACCCGGTCGAAATGCGACGCCGAAATAATCCTGGTTGTCCACCAGCGGCCAATGCTCGCCAGCGTCCAGATGCGTAAAACTTGCGTGCCGACGAACAGCGCCAGCATCGCCGGATGGATCGTGTGCAGCGGGTCGACCAGCAAGGCAATGATCGCAATCCAGGCGCTATGGAGAAAAATGAAATAATGATAATGGTCCGCGCCATGCTCCACCCCGCCCTCGCCGAGCAGCCGCTTGGTATTGCGATTGGCGTGGACCAGTTCGCCCAGCCGCTGGACCACGATATAGACCAGCACCCAGGTCACCAGTGTCGGGCTGGCCGTGAATATGGCGCCAAGCGGATCGGTCATGCTGCACCCTGCGGATCGAGGATACCGAGCGCTGCGGTAAAACCCGGACCGAGCGCAGTTAACAGGATCGGCTTGTCGGGCTTATCTTCCAGCAGCTGCTCGAGCACGAACAGCACCGTCGGCGAGGACATGTTGCCATGCTGACGCAGGACTTCGCGAGTGACAGGGATACCGGCAATGGCCGGCGCGAAATAGGCTTCCAAAGCTTCCACCACCCTGCCGCCGCCGGGATGGCAGGCGGGTTCGGCGAGATCGGACATTTCCAGGCCCTGCGCTTTCAGAAAGGCATCGCAAAAGGGCGCGAAATCCCTGGTCACGAAAGTCGGAATATCCCGCGCCAGCACCAGATCAAAGCCGGTGGTACCGATATCCCAGCCCATCATGTCACGGGTATCGGGCCAGGTCTTCTGATCAAAGGCGCGGAAGCTGGGCGAACCGGCCTGCCCCGTCTTGCCGCTGAGTACAGCGGCCGCACAGCCATCGGCGAACAGCGCGGTGGCGATCATGTTCTTCTTGTCGAACTGGCTATAATCATAAGACAGGCTGCACAATTCCAGCGATATCATCAGCACATTCTGGCCCTCACCCGCGTCCGCCAGATCATTGGCCAGCCGCAGCCCGAGCACGCTGCCGGCGCAACCATAGCCGAACACCGGAATAGTCTGGGTCGACGGCTTGAAACCCATCGCCTCGATCATCCGGCTGGGAATAGAGGGCGTCATCGTGCCGGTGGTCGAGATCATCACAATCGCATCAATGTCGGAAGGTGCGAGCGCTGCCCTGTCCAGCGCATCCCCGGCCGCCTTGTGCGCCAGCCGCGTACCGACCTGATCATAGATAGCCGCCCGGTCGGTCCAGCTGCGCGGCTCCAGATAATAATCCGCCTCGCAGGCAAGATAGCGCTGATCAATCCCGCTATTGCCGAGTATCTGTTCCAGCCGGGCCGGAAGTGCCGCGCCCCTGGCCTTTGCCAGCACCGCCAGCACTTCAGCCTGACTGATCCGATGATCGGGAACCGCCGTGGCGATAGATTTCAATATAGACATAGGGGACTTTCGATCATCATTGAACAGCTGTTACAACAGATGCAGCAGGGAAACACGGAAAACTGATGCGATGCACCATAGCACGTATGGCAAAGGCCAGAGAACTATCGGTGGGCCAAAAGGTGCTATCGCCTAAAAGAACTATATTTCAGTGGCTTATGCGTCATAGAACAGCTTATTGTGCACTGCACCATTTTTCTTGACATCGATAGCCTGATGTCCTATTTGTGCACTGCAACATAGAAGTGAGATAACCGATGGCTGATACGAAAAACGAAACATCCTCTGCCCCGGCAGGAAAAGTAACCGGCTCGCTTTCTGCTGATGCGGCTTATGCTGCAGCGGCCTCCGCGACCAATATTTCCGACAAACCGGCTGCAAAAACCGCGACCGTCGAGAAAGCTGCAGCTGAACAAGCTCTGGTAGTGACAGAAACCAAAAAGCCGGTGGCTCCCGCTGCTAAACCGGCAACAGCGGCAAAGCCTGCTGTCAAAAAAACCGCAGCAACCAAGCCGGCAGCAAAGAAGGCCGCAGCGAAGCGTAAAGTCGCTGCGAAGCCAGCTGCCAAAACCACATTGAACAAAACGACCAAAGGAACCAAGAAAATGGCTACCACCAAAACCACCGCAACAAAACGCGTTGTGAAGAACACCAAAGCCGCCAACACCAAGGCTGCCAACACCGCCAAGAAAACTGCTGAACAGATGGGCTCGCGCTTTGAAAAGCTGACCGCCGACGCGCAGACCCGCGCCAAAGCCGCTGCCGAACGCGCTGTTGAACTTTCGAAGAATGCTGTTGAATTCAACCGCGAAAATGTTGAAACCCTGCTCGAAAGCGGCAAAATTGCTGCGAAGGGCGCTCAGGAAATCGGCAAGACCAACGTCGAATATACCCGCGAGAATTTTGTTGAAGCCAGCCGCGCTCTGCAGGGCCTGTTCAGCGTCGCGACGCCTAAGGACATGTTCGCAAAGCAGGCTGACTATGTACGCAGCGGCCTGGACCGGGTGATGGACCAGACTTCGAACAATGCCGATGCTGTCGTCAAGCTCGCTGGCAAAGCCTATCAGCCGATTGCTGATCGCGTCAGCGAAATCCGCAAGGAACTGAAAGCAGCTGCTTAAGCCGCTTTTTCAACCAATCAAAAAGGGCCGTTCCGCTGGAGCGGCCCTTTTTATTTGTGCATTATTGACACGGGTCACCGCAAAAGCTTTTGAAACTATCAATCCGCCACTTGCCCTCGAGGGTAAAAATACCATATCCTGAGGCTAATGATGAACCAGCAGATTCTTTCCCCCTTCCATAAATTCAATCGGCAAATTCCTGCCGGCAACCAGCCGGTCATGGGCGACGATGCGGACAAAGGCTCCGGTGACGACGATGACGACACAAATCTCGGCATCGCGACCAAGACCAGAGCCAAGACCAAGAAGCCCAGCCCCTATAAAGTCCTCATCCTCAACGATGACTATACGCCGATGGAATTTGTCGTCCTGGTGTTGAAGCGATTTTTCAACATGGACATTGATGAAGCCACGCGCGTCATGTTGCATGTCCACCAGAAAGGCGTCGGGGTCTGCGGGACGTTCAGCTACGAAGTCGCGGAAACCAAAGTCACGCAAGTAATGGATTTTGCCCGGAAGAACGAGCATCCACTGCAGTGCACGCTTGAGAAAGCCTGAAAATAATCAAGGAAATTCCCATGTCCGATATACCTGTCATCACTGTCGACATCGTCTCCGATGTTGTCTGCCCATGGTGTATCATCGGATACAAGAAGCTTGAGAAAGCCATGCAGCAATTCGAAGGCAAGGCCCGTTTTGAACTGGCTTGGCATGCCTTTGAGCTAAACCCTTCCATGCCGCCGGAAGGCCAGGACATCAGCGAGCATATGGCACAAAAATACGGCGCTACGCCCGAGCAGAGCAAAGCCAATAGAGAGCGCCTGCGTAACGCCGGTAGCGAGCTGGATTTTGAATTCAGCTATGGTAACAAGATGCGGATGGTGAACACATTTGACGCCCACCGTTTGCTCCACTGGGCCGGAGAGACCGGCAAGCAGACCGCTCTGAAACTGGCTTTGTTCAAAGCGCATTTCACCGACGGCAAGGATGTCAGCGATCATGACACCCTGGTATCCGTCGCAGCATCGGTCGGTCTGGACGAAAAACGCGCCCGTGACCTGCTCAGCACCAACCTGTTTGCAGAAGAAGTACGAGCGACGGAAGCCGAGTGGCAGGATCGTTTCATTACCGGCGTACCGGCCTTTATATTCAACAAGAAGTTCATGGTGCCCGGCGCCCAGGAAGCCGATGTTTTTGCTAATATTATCGAAAGCAAGCTGCTCAAAGAAGCCGCCTGAGCTTCACTTTTTTCTGGGGGGCATCGGAAAGAAGCCGGACGTCCGCTCGATATAATCGACATAATCGGGACGGTTCTTTTTCAGGCTTTTTTCCAGTAAAGGGGCTCCGCTCCATTTCATCAGGGTGAAACTCAGGAACAACGGGCCTATTGCGGCTAACCAGACGGGCCAGCCCATCGGCGCCGCGACCAGCCAGATCCCCCACCAGGCGCAGAAATCTCCAAAATAATTGGGGTGGCGGGTATATTTCCACAACCCGCTATCCAGCACCTTCCCCTTGCTGGCCGGATTGGCCTTGAAAGCCTTGAGTTGCATATCGCCGATGGTTTCAAAACCGATGCCGATCAGGGCAATCACAGCACCGATGACGGAAATATATGACAGGCTATCGTTACCCGCCAGCAATATACCAAGCTGGGCCGGCAAGCAGACGATGAACAGCAAAGGGATTTGCATCGCCCAAGCCTTGAGCAGAGCCGCTTTTGCGAAGCTCATGCCCTGCTTCTCCATCGCGCGACCCATGATCTTTTTATAGCGAGGGTCGACGCCTTCCTTGCGCCAGCGCAGGAAAAGATGTGTTCCCAGCCTGATACCCCAAAGCGCAGTGAGTGCCCAGATCGTGTAAGCCAGTGATCCGGGGTTTTCGGTCTGCATGAAAGACGCGCTGGCCATAACAGCCATGCCATAGGCCCAGAAGGCGTCGATGAAGGATACGTCCCGGATGCGTATTGAAATCAACCACAGGATGATCATGATGACGACCAACAAGCCGAAATTCAGTCCGAGTGCTGCGAGCACGTTCAACGGGCCTCTCCTTTATCATGTTTGTCACCGGCTGATCCGAGTTCGGTCGACACAATATCGCGCATCGCTTTGTCGGGATATTTAGGTGTCACGCTATAATAGAAGTCGCTGAGCTTCTGCATGTCATCCTTGTAGTTTCCGGAAGGCATGAAGGATGGACCCAATCCGCCGGTGCGTTTCGAATAGTCCATCAGGCCGATGATCAACGGTACCTTTGCCTTGAGCGCTATGTAATAGAAACCTGTCCGCCATTCCTTAACGCTACCGCGCGTGCCCTCGGGCGGGATCGTCAGCAAAAAATCATCGCGCCGCTCGAATTCTTTGACCATCGCGTCGACCATATTCTGCGATTTTGACCTGTTCACCGGAATGCCGCCCAGGCGACGCATCATATCGCCCCAGGGTGGTTTGAATAACGTGTTTTTTCCGATCCAGTAGGATTTGATCTTAAGCTTATTGATCAGCCCGAAAAAATAGAGAAAGTCCCAGTTACTGGTATGGGGCGCGGCAATGATGACAGCTTTTCTTGGTGGCGGATTTTCCTGAACGGCAGACCATCCGTTTATTGTAAACATGAAGACAGAAAATCGACGAACAATTTCCGACAACCAGTTCGGTTTAATCTCGTCGTGCACACATCCTCCCTCTCGCGGGATTGAGCGCCGCGTTTGCCAGAGGACCATAAGTCTATTTTCCGGCTGCGCAACGAAAGATGTCCGTTGGTGCAATCGCCAATGTCGCTTGATGTCTCGATTGCCTGCAACAGACTTTCGGGCTCGCCTCAGTTTTGACCGCTACAGTCCGTCTGGCACAGATCCGCTTCTTCATCCTCAAGTTCGATCTGGATGGTGATATGGTGAATGGAGAAAAGCGTGTTCAGCTCTTTCTGAACGGAGGCCAGAAAACCTTTACCCGGATGTCCCTCTGGCAAAACCAGATGCGCTGTCATCGCCGTCTCGCTCGTGCTCATCGGCCATATGTGCAGATCGTGCACGGCCTGGACGCCGGGCAATGAAGCAAGATATGCCATCACTTCCTCGACATCGATGTCCCGCGGCACCCCCGCCAGTGACATGCGCACGGCTTCGGACAACAGCCCCCATGTGCTCCAGAAGATCAACGCAACGATCAGCAGGCTTATCAACGGATCAATCCAGATCAGGCCACTGAAATAGATCGCGATGCCGCCAATCACCACGCCCGCCGACACGCCGGCATCGGCCATCATATGCAGAAAGGCACCGCGAATATTGATGTCTTCTTTCTGTCCGCTCACGAAAAGCATGGCGGTGCCGAAATTGATGACAATGCCGAGCGAGGCGACAATGATGACTGTGGTCGACGCGACCGGGCTGGGCGCGCTGAATCGTTCAATCGCTTCCCAGGCGATGGCGCCGCAAGCGACCAACAGGAAAAGCCCGTTAAGCAAAGCAGCCAGAATCGATGATCCGCCGAGGCCGTAGGTAAATCGCTTGCTGGGAGGCCGTTTGGACAGCTCCGCGCCAGCCCAGGCAACGGCCAGCCCGAGAACATCAGACAGATTATGACCGGCATCAGCCAATAGTGCCATGGATCCAGCCAGCAGGCCGAATATAACCTCTACGACAATATATATGATGTTGAGGGAAATTCCGAGTGCGAAGGCACGGCTGAAATTGGTCGGCATATGGCCATGCACGCCGTGGCGGTCGTGATGGCTATGGACAACATGGCCGTGATTGTGATGATGACCTGCGGACATCGGCGCTCCGACTATTGCAATGCGAATGTTCAAATTTTCGATTACACGGATTAGTCAGAGCGGTCTATCATCTTTATACAATATTTTCCGTATGTTATATCATCTAGTGACGACTTGATGTCGAGATCAGTCGACAATCAGGCCGATCGCCAGATAGATTATAATTGCGGAACCAAAGCCAAATATCGTTGCGAGAACGAATATGATACGCAGCAGATTGACGTCCATTCCACTCCAGTTGGCCAGTCCGGAGCAGACGCCCATCAGCTTGCCATTGGCTTTGTCGAGTTTCAGTTTATTTTTCATGGGTTGTTGACTTCCTTTTCTGGACGAGACGGGCTCCGGCCAACTGCCGGATGCAGATTCTGAGCTCTTGTTTTTGCTGGCCATCAGATCATCACCGATGATGCATTGTTAATGGCAGGCAAAATGCTGGCACCGACAAACAGGGCAGCTGAAACGGCTGCAGCAAATGCAGCGCAGAAAGAATTCTGAAGATTGAGTGACATGGACTGTGCTTTCCTGGGTTGAATTGAACTTAAGCGACGACCGAAGCGGCGTTGCTGACTGCGGGGCCGACACTGGCGCCCACAAATATGGCGGCAGAGAAGATCGCGGCTACGGCGGCGGAGATGTTGCTGGAGACATTCGAGAACATTTTGATTTCCTTTCGGCTTGAAACTGTTTTCGCATCGTTGCGAAGATGTCTGATACTTTGCATGAGCCGTGCCAGTTTATATATTCATCTATATTTCAATGCCTTATTTGATTTTCACTCCACATAAGAAGTTCTCTTAAACCGATATTTGGTTATTTTTCCCAAATATTGGTCAACAGCTTCCACGGACCGGGTAGAACATATACCAGCGCCGAATTTGCTTCTCATCCCAGTTACCGAAAGCTAGTGACCAGCCCTGTCATGACCTTGTCACAGCTCACTCTGCACAACTTTCGCAACTATCCGCAATTGCGTCTGAATGCCGCCCCGGGGTTCATGGTGTTCAGCGGGGCCAACGGTGCGGGCAAAACCAATATTCTGGAAGCGGTATCGCTGCTCGCGCCAGGCCGCGGCCTCCGCCGCGCTTCGCTCCGCGATATCGCCAGCCAGAATGGCCCCGGCGATTTCGCTGTCGCCGCGCAACTGGATGATGTTCATCTGGGAAGCGGCACCAGCATACATGCGCCCGAACGGCGCAAAACCCGGATCAACGAGGCAGCGGTCCCGACTAACGATCTGGGGGAATGGCTTTCGATATTGTGGCTGACGCCGGCGATGGACCGGCTTTTTACAGAGGGCGCGGCAGGGCGCCGCAATTTTCTCGACCGGCTGGTGACAGCGCTGGAGCCCGCCCATGCCCGGAACTGCGCCCGCTACGAAGCCGCCCGGCGCGAACGCAACCGGCTTCTCGCCGATGCATACTCGGCGGACAAGGACTGGATCGACGGCTTGGATGTGCAACTGGCACAATTTGGCTCGCTCGTCGCAGAAGCCCGAAACCGGATGGTCTCCGCATTGAACCAGCGGCTTCGGCAATCAGACAGCCAGATATTCGCCACACCGGCCGTGGAACTTGCCGACGGACAGTTACACGGTGAGGAGCAACTTCAACGGATGCTGCAACAAAACCGGTCCGCCGACCGCGCAGCCGGTCGAACCATAAGGGGGCCTCATCGAACCGACCTCAACGTCTTTCATTCGGCGAAACAGCAGCCAGCCGAAAAATGCTCGACCGGCGAACAGAAAGCGTTGCTTTTCTCGATCATCCTGGCGCACGCGGATTTGATTGCAGAGCGGCGCGACAGCCGGCCGATATTGTTGCTGGATGAAGTCGCAGCCCATCTGGATCCACAGCGCAGAGCAGCCTTGTTCGGCAAGCTGGCAGAGCGTGGCGGGCAAGTCTGGCTGACTGGCACAGAACCGGAACTATTCCGAGACATACCGGAAGACGCGCTGCATTTCGAAGTCTCGGATGGTTCTGTCACGCCGAGGTAGAGTCTCGGGCGGCTGGAATTTGGTTAATGAGTGATTCACGATGATCATTAGCTTAGACTTTCCGCCATGCCTCTATGTCCGTTCGGATGAACGCAACCGCTCTCAAAAACATACTGATCACTCTTCGCAACGCGATCATTCCCATGCTGTTGGTATTGCAGGCGATCATGATGCCCGCTCCGGCGCATGCGAATGACTATTTGCAATGCGTTCCTTTTGCCCGCGAGCTCAGCGGCATAACCATTTACGGCGACGCCCATAGCTGGTGGGATCAGGCGGACGGAAGCTACCAGCGCGGAACTATGCCCGCGGAGGGTGCAGTCCTGTCCCTGCCCAGCCATGGATCAATGAGGCTGGGACATGTTGCAGTGGTTCGCGAAATTGTCGATGACCGCACGATCCTGATCAGCCATGCCAACTGGTCGCCGATCAATGGCCGACGCGGCCAGATCGAGCGCCGTGTCGCCGCCATGGATGTTTCGGAGGACAATGACTGGAGCAAGGTCCGCATCTGGTATGCGCCGATCGGCAAGCTTGGGACCACGGCCTTTCCAGTCAATGGCTTCATCTATCCCGCGAAACCATCCAAAAAAGCCAGCCGGCAATGGGCATCTTCCAAACCCAAGCACAGCAGCAGACGGCCCAGTCGCCCGCTGTTTGACCGCAGTCTGAAAGCGGAGCTTGCCCAATCCGCCGTTCAGGAACGGCCGGCCGATGCGGAACCCAGAGACCTGATCGGGGAATTGCTGGACAGAGTGGGCAGCTGAGTCCAGATTGAAGCAACATGCTTCATACCGATACACACATATGATCACGTCCCTGCCCTCATGCCTCGTCATTCTTGCCGGCGGCCAGTCGACCCGCATGGGCAGCGACAAGACGGTCATCAGCTTTGAAGGACAACGGCTGATTGACCGACTGATCGACAGATATGCCGGCACAGCGGACCGGATATTGCTTTCGGCGCGGGAAGATTACGGGACCGGCCTGGCGATCATCAACGATGACCCGGATGCGCCGGATGGTCCGGTCGGCGGCATCTTCTCGGTCGCCGCCGGTCTGCTGGAGATGGAGCCCGCTATCGAAGCCTTTGTTACGGTCCCGGTCGACGCCCCTCATCCACCCGTGGACCTGATCGATCGGCTATCGGCGAGCGGCCGTTGCGCCGTGGCGCGGGACCAGCAGCGCGTCCATCCGACCTTTGCCCATTGGCGCTGCGATATCGTCAATGCTGTCCGGGCCACCTATCAACCCGGCGAGCGAGCGCCGTCGCTGCAATGGCTCGCCCGAGAATGTAGCGCAATATCAGTGGCTTGGTCCGACGATCGGCCATTCATCAACATCAATCGTCCGGAAGACCTGATCGCCGCTGGGGGCATCAAAAAAGCCGGCGCTTGAGGGGAAGCACCGGCTTTTTCAGGCAGCGATGATCACTGCAGATTTGTATCAAGCAACGATGTGCCTAGTCGAGGCGACGGATTTCCGTCTTGGTCAGGCTGGTGACCAGCTTGCCCTCGGTGTTGGAGAGGGTCGAAGCTTCGATCCGGCGTACTTTGCCCTTGTAGATGACCAGAAGATCGCCAGAGTCCAGTACCCGGTTCACTTTAGCGACGCTTGCGCCAGTGGCATCGAACAGGCGGTCGTTGCGCTCTGCTTCGGCAGCGGAAGCTGCTGGAACGGTGAAGGACAGCGCGGTTGCCGCGAGGATCAGGGAGGTTAGTTTACGCATGGTGTTACTCCATTTGGTTTGAAAATAGTGGGGCGACTATGACCGAGCGAAACTAAGTTGCAATATGAAATGCTGCACCTGCGAGTTGCATTTTTGCAATTGACCGGAAAACACGTGCAAAAAGTGGAACCACAAGCCTGTTGCCCCCTCCTGCCGCTTGTGCAATCCTCTACCCAATTTGCTAGTCTTATGAGGTTTACATGATCCGATATGCCGTAACGCTTGCCCTGGCGACTCTTCCTGCAGCCACGCAGGCCCAGCAAAATGATATGATGGCGGAAATATCGGCCCTGATCGATGCCCGTTCCGGAGAATCCGCAAAAACGGCGCGCCAATTGTGGGAATGGGCGGAAGTCGGCTATCAGGAGCAGAAATCCAGCGATCTGCTCAAACAGACGCTGAAAGCCAATGGCTTCAAGATCGACTCCGGCGTCGCAGACATCCCGACCGCCTTCACCGCCGAATTTGGCACCGGTGGACCGGTGATCGGGATCCTGGCAGAATATGACGCGCTGCCGGGCATCAACCAGGACGCCCTCGCCACCCGCACGCCGATCGAGGGCAAAGGGGCTGCCCATGCCTGCGGCCACAATCTGTTCGCCGCCGGATCGCTGGAAGCCGCGATTGCAATCAGCAAATGGCTGAAGCAGAGCGGCACGCCGGGACGCGTGCGGCTCTATGGCACACCGGCCGAAGAAGGCGGCAGCGGCAAGGTCTATATGGTCCGCGCCGGTTTGTTCAACGATGTCGACATCGCGCTGCACTGGCATGCCGCTGATGAAAATTCCGCAGCCGCCCGCACGACGCTGGCAAACCGTTCGGCGAAATTCCGTTTCCGCGGCGTTTCCGCCCATGCCGCCGGCGCCCCGGAAAAGGCCCGCTCGGCGCTCGACGGCGTTGAATCCTTCAACATGATGATCAACATGATGCGCGAGCATATACCGCAGCAAAGCCGGATCCATTATGTGATCACCGAAGGCGGCACCGCTCCCAATGTCGTGCCCGACTTTGCCGAGGTCTTTTACTACGTCCGCCACCCCGATCCGGCCGAAGTCGATGCCATCTGGGCGCGGCTCGAGGATGCGGCGCGCGGCGCAGCGATGGGCACCGGTACCAAAGTCGACTGGGAAGTGATTCACGGCAATAATCCGCTGCTGGTTAACGAGCCGCTGGCGAAGATGATGGACGCCAAATTGCGTCAGGTCGGCGGCGTCACCTATACGCCCGCTGAGCAGCAATTTGCCGAAGGCATTTATGCCAGCTTTGCAAAACCCGGCCTGCCGCTTGGTAGTCAGGAAGAGGTACAGCCTTATGACGTATCGCTCGGCTACGGCTCGACCGATGTCGGCGATGTTTCCTATGCCACGCCAACCGTCGGCCTTCGCACCGCGACATGGGTTCCGGGCACCTCGGCTCATAGCTGGCAGTCTTCTGCGGCGAGCGGTATGTCGATCGGCTTCAAGGGCACCCAGGTCGCGGCCAAAACGCTGACGCTGGCAGCGATCGAACTGTACACCAACCCCGAACTGCGCGCCGAGGCCAAGGCCGAGTTCGACAAAGCGCGGGGGCCGGATTATCAATATAAGTCGCTGCTCGGCGACCGCGATCCGCCGCTGGATTACCGGAAATAAAAGGTTCGCGTGAAACGACTCCATGGCGAGAGACTAGATCATGGAGTCGGGTGTAGGACAGCCTGTTTTGGATGCTGCGCGAACAAACGCGCAGTCACTTTGACCGGGCCGTTTATTGGACTCACACGAAGACACGAAACCGCAAAGCGATAGCGCGGCTTCTTTAAACTCTTCGCGACTGTGTGTCTTTGTGCGGGCCTGACCATTTTTGGGGGCGCGCCGCAAACTTTACACAGACGTCTGCTTTTGTTTTCTGCGACCTTTACTCCAAAGCCGCAGATTTCCGGACTTTGCTGGGCCACAATCTTGCGCCTAGTGTAACCTTTGAAATCGCCGCGCAATCCTATGCGCTTCATTTATGCGGGCGCGCGGCAGGGTCTTCCGCTTATCCGGATTGTCAAAGAGCCTGTCCCGCGCGCGTCGAGGAACCGGTGGGGAAGATAGGGGATTGGACTGAGTGTAGGAAAGCTTTATTCCGGTCACCAGTTCGGGGTTTGATCAGAGATTTCCGCTGTCGGGGCTTCCCGCCAAATTCAAGGCAGGTCGCGCAATGTTGCTATATAGCGCGTGCCTTCATTGCCTGTTTCGCATTTAAGCCCGGCCTTGGCGGTGGCGGCGAAGGCATCGAGGAAGCGTCGTCCCTGGGCACCGTCCCGCACATCCTCGGGAAGCCCGATGCCATCATCTTCGATAGATAATATCGCCTGCTCATCATCTCCGGTGAGGGAGATCGCGATCACGCCGGATTCGCGCCCCTTGAACGCGTGTTTCACCGCATTTGTGACGACTTCATTAATGAGCAACCCCATCGCCGATGCGCGGTCGCGCGACAATTTACAGGCCATGGTATCGATTCGGATCACGATGCCGCCTTCCAGAGCCAGCGCGTTGCCGACCTCCTCACAAAGCTGCTCGATAAACTGGTCGAATTGCACGACCGCAATATTATCGATGCCATAATGGAGGTTTTCATAGGCCTTTGACAAGCTGAGTACCCGGCCGGCCGCTTTTTCCAGAGCAAGCTTGGCGTCCTCATTTTCGGTCTCATGCTGCTGGAGACGCAGCAGGCTAGTGAGGATTGCGAGGTTGTTCTTCACCCGGTGATCCACCTCGCGCAGCAACATTTCGCGTTCTGCAATCCGCTCCTCCCGCTCGTGCAGCAAAACGCGGACATTCCGTCGGGCAAATTCAGCCAGACCTATCAGCAGCAGCCCGGTCACGATATTGACTATCGTGCGGGGGCCGTCAGAAATATTGGCGAAGGTAAAGCTCCCCTGAAACGGCACGATCGCGTACCATGTAACGATGGATGTCAGTATCAGGACAAGCAAGCCAGCGCGGAAACGGCCAATCAATGTGGCGATCAGCATGGCTGGGACATTGAGCGCATAAGGCGCGGCCCCCGGGTAGATCATATCGACCAGAAACCGCATCAGAAGCGCAAGCAGCGTGCACCCCACTCCGACAAGCAACTGGGTGGTCCATTCCGGCAATTTCGGTGCGTGATCGATCGCATCCAGCTGGGTAATTCTTTGCATGTCGATTTGATTAGTCGCAATCGCAATTGCCAGCAATTGGAAATCGACCGGGGGTCATGCATTTTGTCGGTCGGATATCCCGTTCCAGACCTGAAAATGCATAGCAAGCGGGGAGCAACGATTACTGGAGGAATCTGCCATATATTGGCCTCGCGCGAAGCCGCAAAGCGATTGGGTGCTTGCTCGAAGCCTTCGTGCCTTTATCGCTTCCTGCGCGCCTGACCCTTTTTGTGGCTCACGGCAAAGTTTACAGAAACGTCCGCTTTTGTTTTCTGTCACCTTTGCCCCGCTGGCGCAGATTTTCTGCCTTTGCGTGTCGCCAGCCTGGAGCCGAGTGTGACCTTTCAAATGGCCGCGTAATCCAGTGCGCTTGATCAATGCAGGCGAGCGGCAGGGTCATCCGCATATCCAGACTGTCAAAGATCCAGCCCCGCGCTTGTCGTGGGACCGGTGGGAAAGATAGAGAATTGGGGCGGGTGTAGGAAAGCGGTTTTCAGGTGTTGAAATTGAGGATTGTTGCTCCGGTCAGCATATTGCTACTCCAATGCGGCGCATACACCGCCCGAACAAACAATATCTCATCCCGCGCTTGCCCTTCTACACCCGAACCTGCTCCGCCTCCGTCGCCTCCGGCAGCCATTTTTCCAACACTTTGCCCAGATCGTCCTTGATGATCGGCTTGCCCAGATGATCCTGCATGCCGGCTGCGTGGCAGGCCTTGATATCCTCCTGATAGGCATGGGCGGTTACGGCTATGATCGGTAGCGCTTCGTTGGTGACACCCAGCCGGCGGAGTTTGCGGGTCGCTTCCATGCCATCGACATTTGGCATCTGCAGGTCCATCAATATGATCGAATAGGGATCCTCGTCGTCGATCGCCTGCTCGATCTTTTCAATCGCTTCGGCGCCATCCTCGGCGATGTCGGGATGATATCCGAGCTGCTTCAGAAGTGCCGTTATCAGCACCCGGTTGATATCATGATCTTCGGCAACCAATATCCGTGCGTTTCTGGCGACCTTGTCCGGCTGCTGTTTCTTGTCGATGTGGCAGGAAGAACCGGCTGTAAGCGGGTCGGCCTCGATCAACGGCAAGGTGATGACAAAGCTGGTGCCCTTGCCCGGTTCGCTCTCGCAGGAAATGCCGCCGCCGAGCACCTCGAGCAGTCTCTGGCTGATCGTCAGGCCAAGGCCGGACCCGCCAAAACGGCGGACGACCGAACTGTCGGCCTGGACAAATTCGTCAAAAATCTCTTTCTGGCGCGTGCGGTCAATGCCGATGCCGGTATCCGTGATCGTGATCTCGATTTTCCGGTCCCCGGCCGCACCAACCGCCGCCGCCGAGATGCTGACCCAGCCGCTGGCGGTGAATTTGATGGCGTTGCCGACAATATTGGTCAGCACCTGCTTGGTCCGATATTCGTCACCCATGATATGCTGCGGCACATCGCTATCGATCTTCAGGTTCAGCTTCAGACCCTTCTGTTCCGCCGCGACCCGCATCAGGCGGGAGGAACTGCCGATTGTGTCCTGTATGTTGAACGGAGCATGTTCGGCTTTCAGCTTGCCGGATTCGATTTTCGCCAGATCGAGAATGCTGTTCAGCAAGACCAGCATCGACTGGCCGGATTCGGCGATCAGTTGCAGATGATATTTCTGCTCCTGATTCAGTTCCGAGGTAAGCAAAAGATCGGTGAAGCCGATGACACCGTTCATCGGGGTGCGCAGTTCGTGGCTCATGTTGGCGAGAAATTCCGATTTCGAGAGTTCGGCCATTTTTGCCTTGTTGGTCGCTTCGCGCAGGCTTTCCATGACGGCGGCCCGGTCGCTGACATCGCGGATGGCGGCAACGACGGACAGGTCCTCGCCTTCGGTTTCCGGGTTCAGGCTGATTTCAACGGGAAATTCACTGCCATCCTTGCGAGCGGCAAATAGCTGCAGTCCAGCGCCCATTTCGCGCGCTTTCGGATCGTCGAGAAAGTGCCGGAGATGCCCCGAATGGCCATGTCTGAAGCGCCGGGGCATCAGCGTTTCAATCGGTTTTCCGATAATCTCCGAAGGCGCATAGCCGAATATATCCTGCAGACGATCACTGGCGAAAGCGATATTGCCATTGGTTCCGACGACGATCAGTGCGTCGGGGCTTGCCGCCAATATGCTGGATAGCCGGGCCTCCTTCTTTCGCAACTGACCGGTGCGCAGTTTGATACGGTCTTCGAGTTCGGTGCTCAGAGCATTCAGATCATCTTCCGCCTTTGCGCGCCGGATCGTTTCACGGCTTATGGCAAAGGCAAGCAGGCCGAGGACGGCGAGACTCAACAAGATGCCAAGCGCGACGATCGCGATGGAGTCGCGGGCTTGCTGGCTGGCCGCCTGACTTTGCTGGCGAACCAGACCACGCTCGGCCTCGACGATGCCGGCAACTTGGCTCCGGAGCTGATTCACGGTCAATTGCCCATCGTGGAGCCGCGTCAGCTCGGCTAGCCTGTCATCGACCTGGCCGGACTGATCAAGCAAAGTCGAATAGCGCTGGATGCTGACGACCGAATAAGCGGCCACTGCCGCGATGAGCAGGAAGCCCATCAAGAACAGCACTAGCGGCTTGCCTAGGAGCTTGTTCGCTAGTGTCGGCATATAGGATGTTCTTGCGGATCCGGGTGAAATTCTGGTCATAGGGCACCGCTGAGTTGTTTTGAGAAGCTCAACGGAATAGCCGCCGGTCTTTTTCTCGATCGTGCATCATGTACGTCAGATGGGCGACATTATTAAGTTCGGCTGCTTTGCACCGGCACTGACGCCGGCGAATGCGGGGCTGTTGCAAAGAAAAAGGGTGACCCGAATTAACGGACCACCCTTTCTTGTCGGCTGTGATTAGCGGGATTAGCTGAAAGCCGGTTCCAGCGGGCGAGAGACTTTCATCTCGCCGGCTATTCTTGTCCGGCTTTCGCGCGGTGGCGTGTTCATCCCCGCCAGCTTACCGTCGAGATAGCGGGCGCGCTTCAGGCGCTTCTCGCGGGTCAGGAAGGGGTTTTGCGGCGTCGGCAAGGCGTCGACATTGGCCGTAAAATATCCTGCTGTGCGGGCCAGATCTGCTTCCGCCAGATAGGGCCTCGGCGCCGCTGCAACACGGCGCTGGCCGAGTGCTACACCGCGGCTGGCCTTGCCGACCGGCTTTTCAAAAGCCGGCAGGTCCGCGACAAATTGCGCGAAGTCCGCTTTGGTCGTCGCCTTGCTCTCCAGCGTCCGGGCATTGACCTGCTCCATATCCGCCGCCGGATCGGTTTCTTCCTCAGCCAGATCGTGCTGCTGATCGGAAAAGGTCGCCGCAGTCAGCGAAGCAGGAAGGGGATCGTTGCTGCGCGGCTCGGTTGCTGGCTCGCCTTTGCTTTTGCGCCGGCGGCTGGCCGCATAGGCCCCTGCACCACCAACGCCGAGCAAGGCTGCCAGTGCGGCAAGCAAGCCCCAGTCAGCACCGGCTTCACCGGAGAGGGCATCGGGCGACGCCGCAACTTCCGGTGTCGGCTGAACGGTCGGGATCGCCGCAACTGTGCCAGTCGCGCCCTCTGTCCCGATTTCCGCAACTGTCGGCATTTCGGTAACGGCGGTAGCCTCTAGTGCGCGGTTGTCGGCAGCAGAGCTCGCGCTGTCTGAAGCCCTGACGGGCGTTTTGACGGAAGCTGCTGCAGCTTTTGCAGCGGCGGCCTTGCGCTCCTGCTGCTCACGCTCGATCTGCGCCAGCGCTTCGGGCGCTACGGTTTCAGCGTCGAAGCCACCCTTATTGGCCAGTTCATCGGCGCGCTCCTGGGTGACGGGCGGCATTGTTTCCGCTTTGACAGCCGGTGGACTGCTTGCCGGTGGCGCTGCGATAGTGGGAGCCATCGTCGGCGATGCCGTTGGTACAGGCTGCGGGGCGATTACCGGCGGTGCCTGCACGGGCGCGCTCATGGCTGGCGCTGTCATTTCCTGGGCCTGCGCGGGCGCCGCGGCCATGCCGACCGAAATCGCCAATATGCTGATCATGGACAGGCTGCCAGCCGCCTTGGCCGGCAAACCGTCGCTCTGGGACGCATTGATGCTTTTGCTCATCTTGATGCTATTGGTCATCTCATTTCTCCTAATGTGGTGAACAACAAACCCGCCAGAACGAGTTTGGTATCCCTCCACAGGGACAGAATGAGCCATAAAAAGAGACGAACGGAGTTCCTGAACGCCCTATTCATTCGGCGTTCAGTGAAATGAGACACCGGTTAAACTGGGGTTCATCTAATTATAGTGGATTTAGTTACCAGTTTACGGAATTTATACTGTTATTGATCGAGTTTTACACAAGTACAGTCACTTAAGATGACTGCTACGCCGATATAGATTGGTCAATCCAATATTATCTCGGCAAAATTTTGACCTGATCGCCAGGGACATGGAAGTAGGCACCCCCGTCACCATCGGCGGTAAACTTGACCAGAACCTCCGCTATCCGGCCGCATGTTTCGATCGGCCAAACCTCGTCCCAACTATCCGTATAGCGAACACCGAACAAATCGGCACCCAGTCCTTCCTCTTCGGATTCAATCCGGATTACGCCCAGTTTGAAATCATCAGCAATCTCGCAACTGACGCCTGCGCGATTGAGCGCAATATTAGCGGCGATCTTTGCTGACGGAAGCGCATCACTGATCAGCGAGTCTGATGCATAAGATATGCCGCGATTGACGCGGATCGTTTTCAGGCTGTCGTCTGTATCCTGCATCACCATGTAGCGAACCGGAGCGGCATCACATCCCGGCATACGGACAATCAAAGTCCAAGCGTTGCGCATTTGCTTGCGGATCAGCGCATTGAAAACAAATCGATCTGCAGTCGCCGGATGAATTCTGTCGATAAACATCGCGGAACTGGCGCAGGCGTCGTTCGCCCCATATACCTCTCGCGCAGTGATCCGGATCTGCTCGTGCAACTTTTCGGTGCCCGGTGCGGGAGCGGCATCGTTCCATTCATTGAGTTTTTGAAGGACCAGGGGATGTTGAGCCTGGCCCGGGCTGACGGGGTAAAGGCACAAAAAGAGCAACAGCAGAAGTTTTCTCATCGTCGACAGTTTCCTAAGCTGGTTATGGATTGCGATGGGCGCACAGAGGAAGATGCAACAATCTTCGAACCCCGGTCCATCACTCCCACCAATAGGCCGCGCGCTTTCTTGAGCCGGTGACAACCTCGTTCATCGTCAGCGGATCGTATAGCCGACCATTGAGCATCACGCGGGTGATTTTGTCGCTGTTGCGGATGTCGGCGGTCGGATCGGCGTCGAGCACCAGCAGGTCGGCGAGCTTACCGGTTTCCAGTGATCCGATCTCTGTGGCCATACCCAGCGACTGGGCAGAGACTATCGTGCCGGCCGCCAGCGCTTCTACCGGGCTCATGCCGCCACGGACGAAGGACCATAGTTCCCAGTGGCTGCCGATCCCGGCTTGCTGGCCGTGCGCACCGATCGAGACTTTCACGCCGGCATCGGCCAGCTTTTTCGCTTCACGGGCATTGTCGTCATCAACGAAGTTGCTTTCCGGCGCTTTGATACGGCGGACCGTGTCTGCCGCCAATATGGTCGGCGGGGTGTGGACGAGCAGCGGATTTTCCCAGACGTTGGTGGCCTGACGCCAATAGGGATCACCGGCGAGCCCGCCATAGCTGACCACCAGAGTAGGTGTGTAATTGGTGTCAGACTGCGAGAACATCTGCACGACATCATCATAGAAGATATCGAGCGGGATATTATGTTCGAGCGTCGAATTGCCGTCGGCGACCAGCGCCATGTCCATGCCGAATAGAGAACCGCCTTCAGCCACCACCAGCATATTTTCCTGACGGGCAGCCTCGACGACCTGCTGCCGCTGTTCGCGACGGGGCTGGTTGTAGTTTTTGACGCTATTGCCGCCTTGCGCCTTCAGACGGCGGACATGGGCGAGCGCATCGTCGAGATTGTTGATCTCGGCATAAACATCGGCGGCTTTGGCGCCATAGACGATCTCGCCGGTAGAGAAAATGCGCGGACCGAGGATCATCCCGGCGCGCTGCATTTCGCTGGCGACAAATATCTCGCTGGCGCGGCTGGATGGATCGTGGATTGTGGTCGTACCGAGCGCGAGATTTTGCAGCAGCGACCAGTTTTGCTGCGGCACCAGTTCGTCACTGCCCTGCGGACCGTGCGCATGGGCGTCGACCAGGCCGGGTATGATGGTCTTACCGGTGACATCGACCGTCGCGGCGCCAGCGGGAATTTTGACCTCGCCACGCTGACCGACAGCGGCAATGCGGTTGCCCTGGATGACAATCACGCCATCATCGATGATTCCGCCATTGTCACCAGCCATGGTGACGATCCGCGCACCGGTGAGAGCGACGGTTCCGGAGGGCTTGTCCGCCGCAATCGTCCGCTCCAGCAAAACACCGCTGGTTGGCGGCTGGTATTTGGGCGCATCTTTTGCGGATGGCGCATTGGGGAACAGAGCGCTGGTCGTGGCAGTATAGACCGTGGGCCCGATGCTCCAGTGGAGCGCCTGCCCGCCGTTGGACCAGTTGATATAGTCGGCACCATTGGCACTAACCCGTGTCACCGGCAACGATGTGCTGGTCGGACTGACCTCGACCGCCTGGGTGCCGGGCATCAGCGGCATGACATAGGCTTCATAGCTTTGCCGGAAGGCGACATTCAGTCCGTCAGGCGATACAATATAATCGTTGGTCAGGTCGCCCTTGGCATGGGTGCGTTTTGCTTCACCATTGAGGTCAGTACTGACCAGGACGCGCTGATCATCCTCGTTCTCGAGCATGAAAATCCGGTCGCTGGACACGCCATATTGCGGACCGGCGGCACCCTTGACCACCCGCACGGTTGCACCGCCGCTGGCTGGCACGCGGTAGACGCCATCTTCCACCGACCAGTCGGGCGAGGTCATATAACCACCCTCCTTCATCTCGAAGACGATATTCTTGCCGTCGGGGGAGAAATGCGGCCGGGCATAATGGCCGGGCCGGCTGGTGACGGTGCGCGAAGACCCGCCGCCTGCCGATACGGTCTTGATCTGGCCGAGCCCGGCATCGGTCCAGCCGACAAAGACGATCGAACGGCCATCGCGCGACCAGGAAGGGAACAGCTCGCGTTCCGAACCGCTGGTCAGCCGCTTGGCCGTCCCGCCGCTCATCGGCTTGGAGTAGAGCTTGCCCAGACTTTCAAAAACGACGGTTCGGCCGTCCGGAGATACTGCGGCAAAACGAGGCATTTTGGTGGTGAAACTGTCGGGTGCGACCGGGATTGTCGGATGGGGGGCATTGGCGACGCCGCGGGTATCGCTGACCTGGAACGGGATCACTGAGGAGGCGCTGCCGTCAGCCGCTACGCGCCGGATCTTGCCACCGGCCCAGAAAATGATTTCGCGGCTGTCGGGAGTCCAGTCCATATTCGGATAGACGCCGGTCACCGCCCAGGTTTCCTGCACATCCTGATCGAGATCGTCATAGACCTTGCGTTCAACGCCGGATTCCAGATCTTTTACGTAGAGCTTGGATCTGGTCATCTCGCGGCGGACAAAGGCGATTTTCTTGCCGTCGGGAGAAGGATTGGGACGCACGGACCCGCCGAGGCCCGACACCGCTGTCGTGACTTCACCGGTTTCCAGATCATATTTTTCGATGTTGAACAGGTCGCTGTTGCTGTCCTGCGCATAGATGAACGTACCGCCGGGCGTGATATTCCTCGTGTAATAGACCGATTTTCCATCGGGCGCGTAGATCGGTTCGCCGAGTTCCTTTTGATGCTTTTCGCTGGGTTTTTTGACCAGTTGCACCCCGCCGCCACCGGAGACATGGTAGATCCAGATTTCGCCTGTGCCGAGCGAGCGCCCGGTGGTGAAATGCTTTTTCGCAACGACATAGCGGCCGTCGGGGCTCCAGCTCGGCTGGTTGAGCAGGCGGAATTCTTCCTTGGTGACCTGTCGCTTGTCGCTGCCATCGCGGTTCATGATCCAGATATTATCGCCACCTCCGCGATCCGAGGTAAAGGCGATGCGGTTGCCGTCGGGCGAGAAACGCGGCTGCACCTCCCATGCGAGGCCCTCGGCGATCCGGGCCGGAGACCCTCCCGAAATCGGCATGGTGTAAATATCACCAAGCAAGGCGAAGGTCAGGCTCCGGCCGTCGGGGCTGACATCGACATCGATCCAGCTGCCCTCGTCGACGTTGATCGGAACCTGCTTGATTGTCGCGCCGGTCGGCGCATTTACATCCCATTTGACCTCTTCGGATTTGTGCTGAGCCAGCGCGGCCCCCGAAATGAGCAATGTCGCAAGAACCGAAACCAGACTATATTTCATGTTAATCCCCGGAGTAGAATGTCATCATTCTGTTCCCTCTATTCCAGTTTGTGACCAGAAGAAACTAGGAACAATATTTACTAATTATGTCTTGAACCCAAAGTGCCGGTGATAGCTTTCCACCACCTGCGCCAAAGTTGACAAGGCCAGTGTCGCCGGGTCCCGCGTCGATGGAATCAGGCCGATCGGCGCGACCATTCGGTCGCTCTCTTCTGCTGGAACGCCAATATCGGCCAGATATTGCAGGCGGAGTTCATGGGTTTTGCGGCTGCCCATTGCGCCAACATAGAAGGCAGGTGACGACAGGGCCTGCTTCATCAATGCCGCCTCCCAGTCATGATCGTGAAAATAGAAAATGCAGGCGGTCCAGGGATCAGGATCAAGCAGCGGCGTCGCCTGCGGCGTTTTCAGCAGGTCCGCGGTCGTCGCCAAGCCCTCAACCGCAGCTATCACACCGGGGTCTGGTGACAGAACAGCGCAATCGATGCCATAGCTCGTCGACAATCCAACCAGGCTTTCGACCGACGGCCCGTGTCCCAATATGTTCAGCTTGGCGGCTGGAATGTGATGCACGAGAATCCGGGAACCTGCCCGCTCCACCGATGTCCGGTGCGCCAGTTCTGCTTCGCAGCTGATATCAGTGCTTTGACTATCGAGGATGATCGTCAGCGGCATACGAGCTTCAATCCGGCCAAAAATATCGGCAACAATCGAGCGATCCACGACCGGGGTAAACAGCAGGTCAATACCGCCGCCGCACGGCAGCCGGATATCGAGATAGGGAGAGTCGGCGCCAAATCTGATCTCACGCGGCGCGCCGGTTTTGATCACGTCCAGCGCTTCGGCAACGACAGCGGCCTCTACGCATCCGCCGGAGAAAGAGCCGGTCGACGAGCCATCCTCTGCCACGGCCATATGCGTGCCCGGGTTTCGCGTCGATGCACCCGTAACCGCGGCCAGCGTAATCAAGACTGTTTTCTGGTTCGCTGCCGCTTTTGCCTGCAGAAAGTCGAAGATAGGCAAAATATTATTCAAACGTAATTGTCCCGCCGCTTATCGATCTATTAGATGAAGGGGTTCATGCCGCAAACGGACAATTTGGGCAATATCCATCGAGGCAGCAGGAGGGGATCGACCTTCGCGAGACAGTTTTAACAGGGCCATGGCCCTGAAATCACGGGAGGATTAGCCCAGATTTGCCGCTCGTTCGTAACGGCACTCCAGGCCTGCGCAACGTTTCTTTACCCCTCTGCATAAATCTTGTCTTCAAAATGCGTAAAAATCCATCTAGGAGCATCTTAATTACAAAAATCCTATCGAAATATGAGGACGGAATATGAGTTTCCCGCCACGGCAAGGCCTGTACGATTCAAAGAACGAACATGACGCATGTGGCGTCGGTTTTGTCGCGAATATTGAAGGTGAGAAATCGCATCTCACGGTCAAGCGTGGCCTCGAGATTCTGGTCAATATCGATCACCGCGGTGCCGTTGGGGCCGATCCTCTGCTTGGTGACGGTGCCGGTATATTGTTGCAGATTCCAGACGCGCTTCTGCGGGATTGGGCGAAATCGGAGGGCCTGACTCTGCCTGCTACTGGCGATTACGCTGTCGCCATGTGCTTCCTTCCATCGGATCCGGCCGAAACGGAATATGCCGCGGCACATTTCGAGCGTTTCATCGCCAAGGAAGGGCAAGTCATGATCGGCTGGCGCGACGTGCCGATCGACACGACGGGCATCGGCAAAGCGGTGCTCGACCAGATGCCGACGATTCGCCAGGCGATCGTTGGCCGAGGCGAATCGATCGCCGATCAGGATACATTCGAGCGCAAAATCCTGGCGATCCGCAAGCAGGTGCACAATCCGCTCGATGGGATCGCAGAAAAAAACGGCATGCCCGGTCTGACCGAATTTTATATGCCATCCTTCTCGACCCGGACAATCGTCTACAAAGGCCTGTTGCTCGCCGATCAGGTCGGGTCCTTCTACAAGGACTTGCTCGACCCCCTCACCACCTCTGCCGTGGCTCTGGTGCATCAGCGCTTCTCGACCAACACATTCCCGTCGTGGAAACTGGCGCACCCTTATCGCTTTATCGCGCATAATGGCGAAATCAACACGGTGCGCGGCAACGTCAACTGGATGAATGCCCGTCGCCGGACCATGGAGTCCGATCTGCTCGGCGCCGACCTCGACAAGATGTGGCCGTTGATTCCGCACGGTCAATCCGACACGGCCTGCCTGGACAACGCATTGGAGCTGCTGGTCGCAGGCGGCTATTCCCTGCCCCATGCGGTGATGATGCTGATACCCGAAGCATGGGCCGGCGATCCGACGATGGATGCCGACCGCAGAGCATTTTACGAATATCACGCTGCCTTGATGGAGCCATGGGATGGCCCGGCCGCCGTCGCCTTTACCGACGGACGGCAAGTCGGCGCTACGCTCGACCGCAACGGCCTTCGCCCTGCCCGTTTCTGCGTCACCGACGATGGCCATGTGATCATGGCGTCGGAATCCGGCGTGCTTCCGGTCAAGGAAGACAATATCGTCCGCAAATGGCGGTTACAGCCCGGCAAAATGCTGCTCATCGATATGGAGCAAGGCCGGATCATCGAAGATGAAGAAATCAAGGCCGATCTCGCCAAGGCCAAGCCTTATGCGAAATGGCTGGAATCGACGCAATATAATCTGAAAGACCTCGATCTCGACGATCTGGACGATGTCGATGCTCCTAAGGCGAACGGGCTGGACAGCCCTGCAGCTTTGCTCGATCGCCAGCAGGCGTTCGGTTTCACGCAGGAAGATGTCACCAAGTTTCTCGAGCCGATGGCGAGCGACGGCCTCGATCCGATCGGATCGATGGGCACCGACACACCGATTGCGGTTCTGTCCGGCAAACCGCGGCTCCTCTACGATTATTTCAAACAGAATTTCGCCCAGGTAACCAACCCGCCGATTGATCCTATCCGCGAGGAACTGGTGATGTCCTTGGTCTCGATGATCGGGCCCCGCCCCAATCTTCTGGGCCATGATGCCGGCACCCACAAGCGGCTCGAGGTTGACCAGCCGGTGCTGACCAATGCGGATTTGCTGAAAATCCGTTCGGTTGAAGATGCGCTGGATGGGGCATTCCGGACCGAGACCATCGACATGTCGTGGGATGCCGCAAGCGGTGCCGAGGGGCTGGAAATGGCGCTCAAGGAAATGTGCTGGGCAGCCACCGAAGCGGTGCTCGCTGATCGCAATATTCTTATTCTGTCCGACCGCGCCAAGGGTCCGGACCGGATTGCCATGCCGGCCTTGCTGGCGACAGCAGCCGTGCACCATCATCTTGTCCGTCAGGGCCTGCGGATGCAAACCGGCCTTGTCGTCGAAACCGGCGAAGCGCGCGAAGTGCACCATTTCTGCGTGCTCGCAGGCTATGGCGCGGAAGCGGTTAATCCCTATCTGGCCTTTGAAACGCTCGAGGATATCCGCGTTCGCCGCGAATTGCCGCTGACCACGCAACAGGTCGAGCAAAATTATATCAAGGCGATCGGCAAGGGCATTTTGAAGGTCATGTCGAAAATGGGCATTTCGACCTATCAAAGCTATTGCGGCGCGCAGATTTTCGATGCAGTCGGCCTATCCAGTGAATTTATTGAAAAATATTTCACCGGAACGGCGACGATGATCGAAGGCGTCGGGCTGGCCGAGGTCGCGGAAGAAACCGTGAAACGGCATTCGGAAGCTTATGGCGACAATCCGATCTACCGGAATATGCTCGATGCCGGCGGTATCTATGGCTACCGGATCCGTGGCGAAGAACATGCCTGGACGCCGGCCAATATCGCGAACCTGCAGCATGCGGTGCGCGGCAATGATCCCAAAAATTACGCCGAATTTGCCGAATCGATCAACGAGCAGAGCGAACGGTTACTGACCATTCGCGGATTGATGGAACTGACCAAGGCCAATGAACCGTTAGACATCAGCGAAGTCGAGCCGGCAAGCGAGATCGTGAAACGCTTTGCCACCGGCGCGATGAGCTTCGGATCGATCAGCCGCGAAGCGCATACGACGCTGGCGATCGCGATGAACCGGATTGGCGGCAAATCCAATACCGGTGAAGGCGGCGAAGAACCGGATCGTTTCATTCCGATGGCAAATGGCGACAGCATGCGCTCTGCGATCAAGCAGGTTGCGAGTGGCCGCTTCGGTGTTACCGCAGAATATCTGGTCAACGCAGACGATATCCAGATCAAGATGGCGCAGGGTGCCAAGCCCGGCGAAGGCGGCCAGCTGCCCGGTGCCAAGGTCGACAAGAATATCGGCAAGGTTCGCCATTCGACCCCTGGTGTTGGCCTGATTTCTCCGCCACCGCATCATGACATCTACTCGATCGAGGATCTGGCACAGCTGATCCACGATCTGAAAAATGTGAACACCGGTGCCCGTGTTTCGGTAAAACTGGTTTCCGAAGTCGGCGTCGGTACGGTTGCTGCCGGCGTTTCCAAAGCACGCGCCGATCATCTGACCATTTCCGGCTATGACGGCGGCACCGGCGCTTCGCCCCTGACCTCGCTGACCCACGCCGGTTCGCCCTGGGAAATCGGTCTGGCCGAGACGCAGCAGACCTTGCTGCTCAACGGATTGCGCTCGAGAATATCGGTGCAGGTCGATGGCGGCCTGCGGACCGGTCGCGATGTTGCCATTGGCGCTCTATTGGGTGCGGATGAATTCGGCTTCGCAACGGCACCGCTGATCGCCGCCGGCTGCATCATGATGCGTAAATGTCATCTCAACACTTGCCCCGTCGGTGTGGCGACACAGAATCCTGAACTGCGCAAGAAATTCACCGGACAGCCGGAATATGTGATCAACTATTTCTTCTTCGTCGCCGAAGAGCTGCGCCAGATCATGGCCGACATGGGCTTCCGCACGATCGAGGAAATGGTTGGCCGGGTCGACCGGATCAACATGAGCAAGGCACTGCACCACTGGAAAGCGGAAGGCGTCGATCTGTCGCGTATTCTGCACCAGGTCGTGCTTGCCGAGGGCGAGCCGCTGCACCAGACGATCACGCAGGATCATGGTCTCGAAGCGGCACTGGATCAGGACTTGATCGCGGCTGCCGCGCCGGCGCTGGAAAATGGCCAAACCGTCAAGATCGAACGCAAGGTCAAGAACGTCAACCGGACCGTCGGCGCGATGCTGTCGGGCGAAGTAGCGAAAAGATATGGCCACGCAGGCCTTCCCAACAACACCATCCAGCTCTCGTTTGAAGGCGTTGCCGGACAAAGCTTTGGTGCGTTTCTGGCGCACGGTATCTCGGCTGAACTGGTCGGCGATGCCAATGACTATGTCGGCAAGGGGCTTTCGGGCGGGCGTGTGGTCGTCAAACAGCCGACCCATGTCGATCGCAATCCGACCGAGAATATCATCGTCGGCAATACCGTGCTTTACGGCGCGGTTGCCGGAGAGGCCTATTTCAATGGCGTCGCGGGCGAACGCTTTGCCGTCCGCAACAGTGGCGCGGTTGCTGTTGTCGAAGGCACCGGCGATCATGGCTGCGAATATATGACCGGTGGTGTGATTGCGGTGCTCGGCAAGACCGGACGCAATTTTGCAGCCGGCATGTCCGGTGGTGTTGCCTATGTCTATGACGAGGACGGTCTGTTCCGTCAGCGCTGCAATATGGCGATGGTCGATATCGAGACCATCGACAATGACGCGGATGATGGTGAAGACACCAGGCCGCCACAGCAGCTTCCGGTCGATGTGAATGATTATGGCATGGGTGACATGCTCTATCATGACGCTGCCCGGCTGCGCATCCTGCTGGAACGGCACAAACTTTATACCGGCAGCAAGCGAGCCAGCGAAATTCTTGACAATTGGGAAGAGGCCCTGGGCCGTTTCGTAAAAGTCATGCCGCGCGATTATTCGTCGGCGCTGAAACAACTCGAAGCCGAGCGTCTCGACGCGATCGTTGCTGCAGAATAATTGAAGATATTGGAGTAGACCGTGGGTAAAGTAACAGGCTTTCTCGAGATTGATCGCAAAGAAGCGACTTATGCCGATCCAAAGGAACGGCTGACGAACTATCGGGAATTCACGATTCCGCTGCCGGAAAAGGACATCAAGGACCAGGCGGCGCGCTGCATGGATTGCGGGATTCCCTATTGCCACAACGGCTGCCCGGTGAACAATATCATCCCGGACTGGAACAATCTGGTCTATGAAGGCGACTGGAAGAGCGCGCTGGAATCGCTGCAGTCGACCAATAATTTTCCGGAATTTACCGGTCGTATCTGTCCAGCGCCTTGTGAAGCCGCCTGTACGTTGAATATCGATGATGTGCCGGTGAATATCAAATCCATCGAATGCGCGATTGTTGATCGTGGATGGGAAGAAGGCTGGATAACACCACAGATTGCCGAAGAAAAAACCGGTAAATCGGTCGCGGTGGTCGGTTCCGGTCCGGCCGGCATGGCTTGCGCGCAGCAGCTTGCCCGCGCCGGCCATAATGTCACCCTGTTCGAAAAGAACGACCGGATGGGTGGCTTGCTTCGCTATGGCATCCCCGATTTCAAGATGGAAAAACATCTGATCAACCGCCGCCTCGTGCAGATGGAGGCCGAAGGCGTTGAATTCCGCACCAGCGCCGAAGTCGGCGTGTCGGTTTCGATGGAATCGCTGCAGGATAATTACGACGCAGTGGTCATGTCCGGCGGCGCAGAAAAGCCCCGTACGCTCGATATTCCCGGTTATGAAATGTCCGGCGTTCGCCTGGCTATGGAATTTCTGGCCCAGCAGAATAAGCGCAACGCGGGCGACGATGAAATGCGCGCCGCTCCGCGCGGCACGATTACCGCGACTGGCAAACATGTGATTGTCATCGGCGGCGGCGACACCGGCTCGGACTGTGTCGGCACATCCAATCGTCAGGGCGCCGCTTCGGTTACCCAGATTGAAATCATGCCGAAGCCACCGGAAAAAGAAGACAAGACTTTTTCATGGCCCGACTGGCCGTTGAAACTGCGCACATCTTCCAGCCACCTGGAAGGCTGCGACCGCGACTGGGCCATACTCACAAAACGCGTTGTCGGCACGAACGGCGAAGTGGAAGGCCTCGAATGTGTTCGGATCGAATGGGTCGACGGCCAGATGCAGGAAATCTCCGGAACCGAGTTCACGCTGAAAGCCGACTTGATCCTCCTGGCAATGGGCTTTGTCGGACCGCGCAAAATGGGGCTGGTCGATCAGTCGGAAGTGGAACTCGATGCACGCGGCAATGTGGCTGCCAATGTCGTGGATTATAGCACCAGCAAAGAAGGTGTTTTTGCTTGCGGAGACATGCGGCGGGGCCAAAGTCTGGTCGTATGGGCGATCCGCGAAGGCCGGCAATGCGCCCGCGCCGTCGATCTACAACTCATGGGGAAAAGCTCGCTGCCTCGCTGATAGCGAAGCGGCGGCGACAGCAGGTGCGTAGCGACTGACAAGCCAAAGCTCACCTGTTTTCGCCCCACATTGTCAGACTTGAACAATTGTCTGGTCCGTTGCGTCGATGAATAATGAGTTGGCATCGCTGCAGCCGCTCATAGCGACACGGTCGCGCGAGAACATGCGAGCCGTAACCTTTGGTTCCGCGAAATTTGTCAGCAAGCTTGAGGTTCTCAAATCAAGTCTGATTGACGTGACCGAAATCTGGAAAGACCGCGAGGCTCTGGAAACGCATCTCAAAACCAAACATCTGCTTGAATGGCCCGCAAATTGGGATCGCTTTGGTATCTACGATCGTGACTTGAATGTGATCGAAGCAGGTGAGGTCGAGCGGCTCTAAGTTACTTCTTCAATTTCCAATAGCTCGGCAAGCTATCAAGGCATGTTTGCATCGCGGCTACGGCCTCGTTGCGTACATCTCCGCTAAAGCTGACACGTAACTTGTCGGATGATGCATCCTCATGTTTGAGGCTGAATGAGTAGGTATCTTTCACATCAGCGAAATCGATGCCAAGTCTGTTCAAGGGGCCCCTATAAGCGAATGCGCCCTGCCCCAGATTGGACTTACTGAAGGTCCCTTTACTTGGTGCGGCTTGAGTTGGGACGATCCGGTCGAGGGAAAAAGTTCCCCCATTCGTGCCGATCTCGATGCCCCCTACCAAGGTAATCTGACTCGAAATGACAGAATTGCCATTGTCTATGCTAACCGCTGTGTTCTGGTTCTTGTTAAAATAAGTCAGCGAACATGTCGTTTTCATGCGCTGCACTCTCGCTTGAATATCCTCCGTCTCCTTCGCGAACACCATCTCGCTCGCGGTCTTTTCCTGTGCAACTGCAAAGATGGGCACGGCGGAGCCTGCGAACATAACGGCAAGTGCAATGATTGATTTCTTCATACGCAACCTCTTGAAGTAATCGACCACTTGCGTGACAAGCCGGTTCAGTCCAGCAGTCTGTCCGTCGTCAGATAAATTGAGACACATGACATTTTAAAACAGGCGAGTATTTGGTTTCATCTATTGGTTGATATTATGCGGCGATTTTGGGGTGATGCAAGCGCCTTTTTCCGATGATCTTCTTTTTGATCATTTCCCTCTGTTTCAAGATGGATTTTGCCCTGCCGAAGCAGGCATCGGCAACTGAATATATTTTCATTCCCAAGTTCTAGTTCATTTCCAAAAAATTTTGATAATGGATCGGCTTGTACACGATCATCTCAATAAAACTTGGTGTCCCCTTTTGCGCCCGAAGCAGACATTATATTGGATCGACGCGAACGTCGCCAATTGGGGTGATTGTGTTGAAAAACTCGGTCTTGCCAGCGTTGTAGAGATGGGATTCAGTATGTCCGTGGAAGCGGGGGATACAGCGATGATAGGCGAGCGGACGGTGATGCAGGAGTCGCTGTTTTACGGGTTCAGTTTGGGAGATCATGTGTCGGGTGATCACTTGCTGCGGTCGATTGATAGGTTCGTTGATCTGTCGAATATCCGCGATCATTTGAAGCAGTTCTATAGTTCCACGGGAAGGCACTCAATCGATCCTGAGCTGATGATCTGATGTTGATCATCGGTTAACGGCTACGCTTGGACAGCTGCCGCTGCTGAGGCGAGCGCACATGCCCCTAATAATAAGCCAATCCGCAACGGTGAACCATTTTCACCATAGTGGAAAATACCCACCAGAATCATTGTCAGGGGTATGATGCCCGTTATCAGCGGGATTAAACCGGAAAGCGAAATTCCCGACTGTATCAGGCGTGACATCATAAAGAGATTAAGGACGAGCAGGCTGACGCACAATGCTGTCGGTACAAATTTTGTAAATCCAGCAGTAAGAGGGAGGGCAATCAGCGCCGCCACATTGGCGATGATCGCGACCAGAAACTGCGAAACTATTGGAAATGTAAGGTTGCTCATTCATCTATCCTTCAGAAGAAAATTTCAAAATTGATGATCTTGATCGAAGAAGTGATTTATTTGCCAGGAGGTGCGCACATCCTTTTGGGGAGAACGAGCGCACCGCCCTGGCTGGAATTTGACCTTGTCTCCAACTGCCCCAGTTACCGACCGTGCTTCAAAGCCAGTATCTGATGGTGAAATACTGGCCCAGACTCGCCACAGTCCTCAACATCAGAACTTGTAAGAAACATTGAATCCTCCGGTTCGCGGCGCGCCATATTGACGTGTCCATCCAGCGCTCGTGTTGAGCACCTGCGTCCGGTAAAGGCGGTCGAGAATATTCTTGACCCAGACTGACGCGCGCCAGTGATCGGCAAAGGATATTCCAACTTCCCCGTTTGCAAGGAAATAACCGTCTTCCACCGCTTCAGCAGGTCTGCGAACAATGTCGAAACGAACACGGCTTTGATAATTGCCAGAGAGGGTGATATCGGCGTCGGTGCGATCCGAAAGGGCCCATTCATATTTCACCCGGCCATTGAGTGTAAGGCGAGGAGAATTGGGCAGAACACTGCCCTCGGTAACGCCAGCAACTATGGATCTGGTAACCTCGGTATCGATCATTCCGACCCCCAGCCGGACATCAAGTCCATCGGCCGGACGCCAGCGCGCATCAGCCTCTATCCCGGTCACCCGTGCATCGCCAACATTGGCGATGCCGAACAGCACACCGACCGGGGAATCGAACAGCGGGCCGTAAATTTGGGCATCGCTATAATCATAGTTGAAGATAGCAGCGTTTAGCTGAAAATTCGGGAAAAGCCGCGTTTTAATGCCTAGCTCATAGGCGGTGAGCTTCTCGTCGCCAAAAGGCTGTAACACGGTGGGATCAAAAGTCAGCTGTCCCTGGAAGCCCCCGGACTTGAAGCCCCTGCTGATACTGGCATAGATCAATGTGCGATCGCCCGCCTGATAGTTAAGACCGATCTTGCCGGACACGTTTGAGGTCGAATAATCGTTGCTCACAGGCGTGAACAGGTTCGAGCAGGCTCCCGCAGTGCACAGAAATGTTGTCGCCTGATCAAAAACCTTGTCTTCCTTTGTATAGCGCAGGCCGCCGATCAAGGTCAGGTTGTCCGCAAACGTCCATTCACCATGCATGAACGCGGCATAAGCATCGGTGCGCTGGCGATAGGTGTTGCCAATCGTATCCAGCCCCGAAAGGCCAAGGAGCGGCAGAAGATCGGTCGAGAGAAAGCTATCGCGCGTCTGTACCTTGTCGTGCGAGTAAAATGCACCGCCAATCAATTTCAGATTATCGCCCTCATATGCAAGCCGCAGTTCCTCGGAATATTGGTCAATGCTGTTATCGTAGGTTGCGTCCAGATAGCTCGGAGAGGTCCCGTCCGTGTCTTCTACATGCAATCTGGTGAAATGTTCATAGGCACTGATCGAGGTCAGCGTCACCTGAGGACTGACAGACCAGTTTGCAGTCACGGATGCGCCGGCGGACTCCAGTTCCATATAGGGATCGACGCCCGCTCCCGACACACGCGGCTGGTCCGCAAACGCATCCTCTTCCGTCGTCAGAACATTGTCTACTTTGTAGAGAGTGACATCGGACCGGTCATAGCCTTTGTGCACGTTCAACAGCAGGTTAAAACTGTCACTCGGCTCCCAATTCATTTGCAAACGGCCGTTAGTGCGATCTACTTTGCCAATCCGGTTGCCGGTGACATAATTGGTTTGCGGTCCGGATTCCTGCTGGGATGTCTGGAGCGCGAATCTGGCGGTTAGCGTCGACGTCAGGGCGCCTCCGATTGCTCCTTCTACATGCCAGCTGTCGTAGGTTCCATATCCCGCTTCGAGCAGCACCTCAGTGATGTCTGACGGCTTGCGGCTGATAATATTGATCGCACCAGCGGTCGTGTTCCGGCCGTAAAGGTCACCTTGCGGTCCCTTCAACACCTCGACGCGATCGACATCAAAAAGTCCGAACGACAACATAGCGGGTGATACAAGATATACATTGTCGACATACATGCCGGCGGCAGGATTATTATTAGCCGCATAATCATTCAGGCCGATCCCGCGGATACTGACGTTGACAACGCTATTGGCCAGAACGTTCTTGATCTGAACATTGGGCGTGATCGCCGCCAGGTCCACAACCGACTGCGTGCCGGCAGCCTTCAGGTCGCTTCCCGTCAATACGCTCATCGTTACCCCGACATCATCGGCACGCTGTTCGCGACGCTGGGCGGTGACCACGATTTCTCCCAATATATTCTCGGTCCCGCCAGCTTCTGTCTGGTCGCTAGTCGCGTCCTGGGCAAAAACCGGCGAGGCAAAAGCTAGGCCCCCGATTGCGATGGCGAGAGTGCTACTGGTGCGGATATACGTCTTGGTCATGATATTATTCCCCCTGGATTTTGATCGACGGATAGCCCTTGAGATCTTTTGATCTTGGCTGGGCATAAGTGCGTTTGCTGTGCGTCAGGCCAGCGCGGACGATTCCCGCCGCGATGCAGACGGTCGAGGGAATCGGGTCAATTACCGGCAGATCGTAATTTTTCGACTCCAGTGCCGCCGTGATTCCTTCGGCGCATCCCAGGAAGCCCGTACAACCCAGAACAATCGCATGGGCTCCATCCTCTTCGACCGCAGCGACCGATGCTGTCGCCAGTTCAGCGATCAGTCTTTCGGGGGCAGCTTCCAGTTCCAGTACCGGAATATCTATCGCCCGGACTGAAACAAGTTTTTCACTCGTGCCATAAATCTTCGCCAGATTCTCGATCATCGGGATAACGGAATCGAGTACTGTCACGACGCTATATTTGTGCCCCAGCATGGCAGCGAGATGCATCGAGGTTTCCGAAGGCCCGAGCACCGGGATCGACACGACTTCCCGCGCGGCATTGAGGCCCGGGTCTCCCATGCAATCAATGATGATTGCGTCCGCACCGGAACGCTCGGCGGCAATCGCCTCGGCAACGATACCGGGCACAGACATGGCTTCGTCAAATTCGCTTTCAATGGAGGCCGGTCCAGTGGCAATCAGAGACTGCGTGATCGAAAGGTCGGCGCTGTTAAACGCCGCTATGTCGTCAAGCGTACGGATACCTTCGGTCACAATCGGTGTAATGAGGTGGATACGCATCAGATCAGATCCTTTATCAGCTCGGTTACGGGTATATATTGCTCATCGAGGCCAAAAGATTTTGGTCCGACGACATCCAGCGCACGCGCGGTCGTCAGAAGCGGTGGAGCGCTGCAAACGACGACTGCCACCCTCTGCCCATAGGCAAGGCGTTCAGTCGGAATGGCATGTGCGGTTTCGACGTCTACAATGGTGACAAGATCCGGGACCACGCAGCGCAGCCGGCCGTCGACGGTCACCAACAGATTTTCATTCTGGAACTTGAGCTCGGCAGTTTCCGGCCCGGCCATCGCAGAGATCGAGCAATTGCCCAACACCCAGCCGTTGGAGGTGTCGCGTTCCAGCGCAGTAATTTTTCCCTCAAAAACGACGGCAGCATCATTATAATATTCATGTCCGCGGAGCGCGGCGACCAGCCGAGCGAGCGGCGGACGCGGATCAGAGCTGTCGGCAATGGCTTCACCAATGGCAATCGCGCCCGACAGCGTTTTCGGTATGGTCGCGCGCCGTGCCTCGGCACCCGTCATCGGGTAGCAGGACATGCACACGCTGGCCCCCATTGCCGCCGCCACGGGACGAGCCAGTTCCTCTGCCTTAAGCCCTGTCGTGGTCTGATAGAGCACGCTGTTCCCATGTTCGTCGGCGATTGTGAGCGGCGCACAGGCAACCCCCTCAATATTGAAGCTGGTCATCTGGAGAGCGGGAAAAGCGCGCCCCATCCCGTCGCCGTCGACGATAGGCAGTCCGCGCATAGCGGAATAGGCCACCGGCATCATCGAGTTGCAGCCTCCGATTTCGGCCGAGATGATTGCGCTGGCCTCTCTGCCGAGGAAACGTTCGAGTGTTGCGACCGCCCGATGCTGATCCTCGATCGAAAAAAGCTTCTCGATCATCACCGTGGGGGCGCCCATTGCAGCGGCAATGAAAATATTGTCTTCGTCTTTAAGCTCATCCACCGAAATGACCGGAACCGGCCCATATTCCGCGATGGCTTCGCGGCACAAAAGCGATCCGAGATAGGGATCACCGCCGCCGCCGGTACCAAGAAAGGAAGAACCGATGGCCAGATGCTCGATATTGTCGAGTGTGATTGCAGATACCATTTCCGTTACTCCGCCATGGCCAGGTCGCCGACAGCCCGGCAGACAACACGGGTGGCGCCTCCGGGCAGATATTGCAGCGGAACAGCCTCTATATTCACAATCTTGATACTGTCGGACTGGGCGCCGGCACTGATCGCATGCGCCTTGGCCTGTGCTTCGGCATCTGCAAGTGCTGCGACACGCTCCTTCGGGCCAGCAATATTGTAGATCCGGTCGACCTCTCCGCTAACCTGTCCGATCGCCGCGCCGATTGCATTGGCCACGCCGGCATGTTCCGGATGCAACATTTCAGACACACCCTGAGGGGTTTCCGACACGATGACAGAACCCCCGCCAACCAATATCATCGGAATGTCGCCCGGCATTGTCTTCATCCGATCAACAGCATCGTCAATCAATTCGCTGATCGATTTGCATGCCTTCGAAACAAGCTCGGGAGAAAGGCCCGCAACCCGGTCCGGTTCCCCGAAAGATATCTGTCCGCCTGCAACGGCAATATCGCTAGCGGTTAGCGTGTCACCACCAAAGATCAGTCCTTCACTGAGCAAGCGATAGCCAACCGAATCCGGTCCAACCGTTACTTTGTCACCGTCCTCGCAAACCAGACTCCCGCCGCCCAGGCCGATCGACAGGATGTCTGGCATGCGAAAATTCGTACGGACACCGCCAACGTCGACATGGACCGTTGATTGACGCGGGAAGCCGTCTTTGAGAACACCAACATCCGAAGTCGTGCCGCCGATATCCACGACAATCGCATCCTCCGCCCCGGTGAGCCATGCGGCTCCGCGGATACTGTTGGTTGGCCCTGCCGCAAAGGTCATCACCGGATAACGCTGCATATAGTCGGCGCTCATCAATGTGCCGTCGTTCTGGCTGATGTAAAAGGGGGCAGTGATCCCCTGGTCTTGCAAAGCGCGTTTAAAGGCCGCGGTGATTTTCGCGGCGAGCGGTCGCAGGCTGGCGTTCATGATCGCCGCATTTTCGCGTTCGAGCAGCCCAACGCGGCCCAGTTCGGATGAAAGAGACACCTCTATTTCCGGCGCCTTCTTGCCGATCATAACGGCAGCGCGGTCTTCGTGATCAGGATTCAACTGGCTGAAAATACAGGACACTGCGATCTGCTTTATGCCCTTCTTGCGGGCTTCGGATATCGCCTCGGATATAGCGGCCTCATCAAGCGCAGAAATTTCGCGACCATCAAATTCAAAGCCACCCGGCACCATCGCGGAACCGCCGCAGATCGTCGCTTTTAAATCTTCAGGCCAGGAGGCGAATGGCGGTATACCGCGTGCAGCAGGAAAGCCGATCCGTATTACATATACCGGGACAAGTTCGCGCCGCTGAATGAAAGCATTGGTAAAATGGGTTGTGCCGATCATCACGGCCGTAATCTCGTCGGGCCGGATATTGCATTCCGATATCAGCGCGCCGATTGCATCGGAAATTCCCGTGCTTACGTCACCGCTGGTCGGCCGCTTTACCGCTCCCAGAACGTCTTTCCCGGCGAGTAGTACCGCATCAGTATTTGTTCCGCCAACGTCAACCCCAATCCGCATCAATACCCTTCCACTGAATGAATGACTGACGTTAACCAGTGATCGGATTTGCTCAACAGCGTTGGTTGGGAGGTTTCGACTTCTACCCGGTAGGTTTAATTATTGGTCACGAATGAAAACCTACCGAAACAAGTAGGTCTAAAGGATCAACTCCAGCTTGTGTGCCGCGGCAACGGCAGACAAACGATCATGGACACCCAGTTTCTTGAATATGTTTTTAAGGTGAAAACGGACCCCGTGTTCCGAAAGATTGAGATGACGGGCAAGATGCTTGTCGGATCCACCTGAACCAAGCAAGCGCAACACTTCCAGCTCCCGCGCGGAAAGCTTCCCACTGGCGACGCTCTGTCGGTCTCCGAGACGATTGAGCAATAATTCCACAAACCCGAGTTCCAGTTCTGTGAGATCCGCATCCTCCCGAAGCGCCTTCAACGCTGGCGTCAGGCCGCTGCCAGCAATCTCCCGGAATATTTGACGCATGCCGGTTTCGGCTCCGATCGAAATCGCGCTCCGGAGTGTCGCGTGGGCGCGATGCATGTCTCCGCTAATGGTCGCCATAGCTGACGCCACAAGCAGGAAACGCAATCGCGACCGGTCGAGTCCGTGGCTCGCCGCCCATTCGATCGACTGGTCGAGCAATGCCTGCGCCTTATCGCCTTTCCCCTCGAAATGTTCGGCATAAGCCTTGGCAATGGAGAAGACCTCCCGTTCCTGCCAGCTGCTCGCCGACATCATTTCGGGTATCTCCCAAGCCGTCTCGGATATGATCGTCCGCTGCCCCTTCAGACGGGCCTCGCCGCAAACACAAAGCCTGATTGCCATCAGAAGGTCGGCTACCCGCGGCAAGCCCTGAGCCCGTAACTTGCTGGCTTCGTCCTCGACCGCAGCATACATTGCGCCGATACCGTGATCGACGATGTTGATCCGGATCATCGTTTCATAGGCCGCAAAATATATGTCGAACCAGGCTTCGGCTTCCGGCATCCGATGGGCCGATTTCTTGAGCGAATTGCGGGCACTGGTCAGGCGCCCTGCCTCGAACTCGACTGACGCGCTCAACGCCGCCAGAACGGTCTCGACCCCGACATCGTCCGGGAAATCTCGCTGCCTTCGCGACCGTGCTTCCGAAAGACAGGTTCTGGCATGTTTCAACTTGCCCTGTGCAAGATTGATCGACGCTTCGTGCATGAGAAGAAACATCAGATTATATTGGGAGGAAACCTTCCGTGCCTGCGCGCGCGCATCGTTAAGATTGGCAACTGCCGCATCGAACCGCGCGTACTGACAATTTAGAACGGCGGACAATGTAGCGAAAAATGATCGCATCGTGACATCATCGGCTTGCTCCGTCATCAGGCTCTTCATCAACTCGAGATCGCCCGTCCGATCAAAGGAACAGCCATAGACAAGCAATGTCAGACGAAGGATTTCAAGCTCCTTGATCATTCGATGTCCGGGCCCGACTTTCTCGGCCATTGATCCAAACAGGCCCTGTGCAATTTTGATCCGCCCCGCCTTCATATGGACAATACATTCTATCATTTGCAGCACGATGGAACTGGCGATGTCGTGCTGGCTTGAATTGTCCAGCATCTCCTTGAGTACAGAAAAGCCGTGGACAATCCATATTCGCAAGGCACCGTGGGCGTGGGCATAATCACGGATTCGACGGCTGGCCCCAGCCATCCTTGCGAGCGCAGCTGCCTCGGCGAGCCGCCCCCTGACCGAGCATTGGTCTGCCAATGACACCAGCAGTTCCACTCGCGTTTGCTCGTCGAAGACCTCGAGCGCGTCTCGCAACCAGATCCGCAATGCGCCCTGCAAATTGATGCGGTTCTCGTGCCGGTCGACCAGACCTTTGAATCTGAAAGCCAGGTCTGCCAAAATCCGGCCGTCATTCTGGTGACCGCGCACCGACCCCAGAATGTCGATATCCGGCGCGTCCAGCAAACTGGCATGAACAAGCGCCGATAATTCCGCTTTCGAGAATAATGTGAGGATCTCCTGGGCGATAAATTCGCCGAGCCGGCTTTCACGCACGATATCGAAGTCACTCCAGCTCTCGCAACTGTCTTGGGAACTGGCGGCCCAGGCGCATAGAAGCTCGCTCGCAACCGGCCAATCGCCAACAAGCCCCCGAAGGCGCGAACGGGTCGTCGTGCGTGGCACGGATTTCAAAATTTCCGTTGTTACCTTTGCCCGCTGGCGTAAAGTATTCGCGTCGAGAATATCAATGGCGTGCCGGGTCGCGATCCGCGCCAACGGAAAGTCGCTGGGCTGGTTCATTGTCATTATAATGCGCTGGCCGGAATTGCGGAAACTGATCCGTTCTAACGCCAGGCCAATGAAATTCCTGTCCGCCAGATGCACATCTTCAATTATCGTCACCTGTTTCGGCTTTGCGAGTAACGCATTGGCTACAGCACGAGGATCAGCACGATGCTCTATCTGGCCAAATTCGCAGAGCGATAGCGCGTTAGCTGTTGAAATCCGTCTTGCCGCCTCCTGCGCAAGGCAGCTTTTCCCGAATCCCGGCGGTGCGCAGAGAACCACGATCGATCGCCCTGCCACGATGCGGTCGACAATCTTGCTCTGATGCCCGTCGATTGCCATTGGCAGCCCAGCCCTTGCCTTCCAATACACGTCGGGAATTTTCTTCTACTAAGTAGGCGTAAAATGCAAGCAACGCGCTTGAACGGCCAGCACCGATCGAAGCTTAGTGAAATTCGCAAAGCTTACGCGAATGGGAAAGCTTCCAATTTACCCGCCGTTGATCAGGTGAACCTTTCTTACGCTCGCCAAGGCGCGTCGTGAGATCATGCGCTCCCGTCTAGAGCGCTCTCAAGTCAGAAGTTCTCGTCCTGACGGATACGCTAACATTCCATAATCGGACGAAGACAGGCCTCTAAGCTCCGTCCCGTCGACCGGCGGGTATGCTTACTGATAGGCACAAAAAAAGCCCCGATCTTTCGACCGGGACTTTGTGTTAAGCTGTTATGTTTGATGTTTGAAGTTGGTTGCGGGAGTAGGATTTGAACCTACGACCTTCAGGTTATGAGACGGATATCTGTAAGGTTATGATATTGATATTTATATGTTTTTACCCACTTTTTTGGATAACGTGCTAGAAAGTGTGTTAGAAAGTTCGCTAGTTTAGGCTGAACAGTCGCTCTTTGTGTTAGATTTCTAACACAACACCTCTGATCTGCAAGGGGGCCAAAAGCTGTTTCAATTTTTCGGTATCACAGCCAAGCAAGCTTAGACGTCATAGCTTGAGACATCCATGACATTGGCACTTGCATATGCATTTCGCCAAATGTGACATTCATCTATGACCGAAATTGGGGCGGAAGCCGCCATTCCAAGCAGCTCGACATTTGTTGTCCGCTAACTGGATTGAGGGCTACAAAAGCAGACAGCCCGCTGTCGGCCCAGTTACTGACGATGATTCTTCTGGAGCCGGTTACCCTCGTGCCATCCAAAACCCCGGGGCCAGCGACGCGTATCGGTTCTTCTGGTCACTTGTCGCGCCCAAGGTTAGGAGCATTAGCGAGAACGGCGTGTGATGGCCCTCGCCTGACGGATCCAAGAACCGGACTAAGACGGTGCACGCAGGGATCGCACTTCTAATCCGCATCAACCATCTAAAGCACTGTATCTAAATGAAAAATATCTGGCGGAAAAGGAGGGAATTGAATTAAAGATAGATACCCGTGGTTGCGCCCCGCATCCGGATAACTCTTTTTGTCTTTGCGTCGCAATTCGTCAGTATCAAGATACTGAAAATCGTGTTTTATACACCGATACGGACATCATTTCTCAGCGCTCAGCACCAGCACCCAGTCTTTCCCGCGACCCCTGGATGGCGGGACAAAGTTCTGAATGCCCTGGCTTTGCTCGGTCCGGAAAGCGTAGCTTACGCCGTAGCGCGGGTCGAGCCACGTCTGGCTGTGCATATTGTCCTTCCCCGAGGGCGATACGCCAAGATCGATCGTAAACGGCTCCCCGCGCGGTGTGTAAACCAGAATAGAGGCCCCACCATTGGTCGCTGTAACCCGTATCTTGGCAGGCCCCTCTCTGGGACCGTCCAAGATCAAATCCTGCCGTGGCTCCAATGTTTCAAAGTGATTTTCTTCCATCAGCCGCCGCAAATACTCCATCTGTCGCGCACCGGGATCATCAAGCGCAACATACCAAGGGCGGTTCGCGCCGATTGCGGGATCACGTCCGGGCTGCCATATGTCATTATTGCCGTAGCTATGCCCGGCGGCACCTCCCAGAAACCCTCACCACGCTGCCAGACGCACGTCATCATCGTCGAAGCGAAGGCGCGGGTCATGCCCCTGATTGTAAAACCTACTCGTATGCCTTCGTAGCGCGGCTCACCACCGATTACCGGGCGTCGTGGCAGCGCTGCACAACATAATCGACATACGCGAAATAGGCTTCGTTCGGCTTTGACGGATTCTGGTCGGCCAGCGGAAGGTGGCCATGGGCGTTCGGCTCGACAAGTCCGTTCAGTTCGGAAAGCGCGACGGCTTGGATAACGCTAAGGCCCTTCTCGGTGCGATCCTTGAGATAGCGATCCGCTTGCTCCCGATTGAGGCGGTGGAACAAGGCCCATGCAGTATCCGCCATGTAAAAGAACGCGCGTCCGTCCGCTCGCTGGAAATGCCGCCCATCTTTGGATATTTCGATCGCATCATGCTTGCTCTCCGCCAACACCGGCGTTGCAGATCCGATAGTTGCAGCGAGCACGACGGCGCCGAGTAAACCGGTCAGGGTGGGCCTCATTCACTATCTCCCGAAAGGTTTCTTTTTTAGGTAACCAGTGTGAAAATATCCGATCCCCTATTCTATCCAGACTATTTGAGCAGATTGGGCAACGTCATCGACAGCGAGGGAATATAGCTGATCATCAAAAGCGCCAAAATCAAAGTCATATAGAAGGGCCAGATCGTCCGGATGGTTTCTTCAACTGATATTTTGCCGACCGCCGCACCAACGAAAAGCACCGACCCGACCGGAGGTGTCACCAGACCGATGCCAAGGTTCAGCATCATGATCACGCCAAAATGCACCGGATCGATACCGAGCGCGCTGACAATCGGCAGGAAAATCGGTGTCGTGATCACGATCAAGGGCGACATGTCCATGAACGTACCGAGCAGCAGCAAAATGACGTTGATGATCAGCAGAACCAGTATCGGATTATCGGTCACAGATTTTATCAGGCTCGCCAGATCCGCTGGTACTTCCAGAATCGCCAGCACATAACCAAAGCTGCCCGCCGCGCCGATGATTAATAGCACCATCGAGGTTATCCGGATCGACGAAATCGCCGATTCGACAAATTTCCGGTATCCGATCGTGCGGTACACCAGCACACCCACCATGATCGTGTAGAGCACTGCGACAGCCGAGGATTCGGTCGCCGTGAAAATCCCGCTCAATATTCCGCCAATGATGATGACCGCCGTCAGCAGACCCGGCATTGCGAACAATACCGCGCGCAGAAACGGACGCCATCCGGGAAAGATGCCAGCAGGATAACCACGTTTTGTGGCGACCAGCCACGCCACCACCATCAGCATGGCCCCGGTCACAATGCCGGGGATGATGCCAGCGAGAAACAGGTCGCCGATCGAAACACCCGTGCCCGAAGCGGCGGCGTAAATGATCATATTGTGCGACGGCGGAATGAGAAGCCCGACGATAGCTGCGGTGATATTCACGTTCGCGGCATAGTCGCGGTCATAGCCTCTTTTCTCCATCAGCGGGGAGATGGTCGAGCCCATGGCCGAAACATTGGCGATGGCGGAACCCGATACCGCCCCGAACAGCATCGACGCACCGATATTGACTTGTCCAAGCCCGCCTCTGGCGCGGCCCAGCGAGGCCTCGGCGATATCGACAAGCCGACCAGCGATCCCGGACCGGTACATCAGGTCACCGGCAAAGATGAAAAAGGGGATCGCCATCAGCGAGAATACACTAATCCCCGCCACCATTCTTTGCAGTGAAACGGCTAGTGGGATATCGAGTACAAGCAACGCCGCGGCGCTTGCCGTCAGCAAGGCAAAGGCGACCGGCACACCTAGCGCCAGCATCAGGAGAAGGACACCAAGCAAGATCAACAGTTCCATCATATATCTCCCGCGTCAGCCAAAACGGCCTCAATCGGTTTCTCGGAGGTCCAGCCGGGCCGCAGCAATTCTCCAACAAACCGTGTGCTGCAGAACAAGATGATGGCAGCGCCGGCGAGAGGCAGCGGCACATAGGCCCATGAGCGGGAAATCCCCAGCGAGGGAATGACGTGGCTCGAAATGATATTGGTAAGTTCTATTCCCCAGATCAGCATCATGAAGCCGCAGCCGATGACCACCAGTTCTGTCATCAGACGCATCAGCCTGGCTATTTTTTCCGGCAGCGCATTTTGCAGCGCCAATATCCGGATATGGAAACCTTCGTTAAAGCCCGCCGCAGCCGCCAGCACCGCATACCAGGTCATCAACAGCAGCGCGGTCTGCTCCGACCAGCTCGGGCTGGCATTGAGGACATAGCGGGCATAGACCTGCCAGCCGATAATCAATGTCATCGCGACGAGGCCCGCTGCGGCTATCCACAAAATCACCTGACTTAGTCGTGCGTTGAACGCCGTGATGTGATCAAGCATGGTCCGCTCCTATTTCCGCGATTTCGTCGATCAGTCTTCGTTGCGCCGGCGCCTCGATATAGTCGCGCCATACGGGCTGAACCCGCTCCACAAAGGCCTGCTGGTCGTCCACCTCATTCACCTCCACACCGCTGGCGCGGATCGTCTTTTCGGCATCCAGCGTTTTCAGGTCCCATAATTTACGCATGTAGGGCACCGATTCACGGGCGGATTTGCGGACAATCTCCTGCTCGCTTGCAGTCAGCTTTTCCCAACGCTGCCGCGACATCACCAGCACTTCAGGCGCGATAACATGACGGGTCAGACTATAATGTTTCGCGACCTCGAAATGGCGCCCTTCAAAATAGGATGGCCAGTTGTTTTCCGCGCCATCGATAACCCCCTGCACCAGCGACTGATATACTTCGCCCAATGACATCGGGGTCGGATTGGCACCCAGTTCCTGGATCAGCGAGACGTACAAATCGCTGTTCTGGACGCGCAACTTCATGCCTGCCATATCTTCGGGCGTCCGGATCGGCCGTTTCGTATTGTAGAAAGAACGCGCGCCGGAATCGTAAAAGCACAGGCCGATCAGGCCATGCGGTTCCAGCGAGCGCAGGACTTGTTGCCCCGGCGCGCCGTCCATCGCATCGCGCATATGTGCAACATTGTTGAACAGGAAGGGGAGCCCCAGAATATTGGTCATCGGCTCTATCGAATTGAGCGGACCGAGACTGACCCGGTTGATATCAATCCCGCCAAAGGTCGTCATTTCGAGCGTGTCCCGTTCCGCGCCCAATTGGCTTCCAGCATATAGTTTGATTGAGAGCCGGCCATCCGAATAGCCTTCCATCAGGCGGCCCATTTCGGTGATCGCCAGGGATGTGGGATAGCTTGCCGGATGAAATTCGGCCGTTCGGAACGCTGAGCCCGGCGCCTTGGAACAACCGGCAAGTGCGGTGGCGGCGATGCCTGTGACAAGCATTTGCCGCCGGGAAAAGACAGCATGCTCACCCAAAGCCAGGACCCCGGTCGTCTTGTTCTCTCGGCATCGCATTATTGCCTCTCCCCGTTTCGGCCATACAGAACAGCCTGTTATCCTCAATTGGCGATCAGCGCTGCACTCTTCCCGAACCATCTCCAACCATCAGCTTCTGCACCTCATCTACGCTGACCCGATTGAAGTCGCCCAGGATACTGTGCTTGAGGCAACTCGCAGCCACCGCGAATTCCAGCGACTGCTGTTTGTCATCATAGGCATTCAGGCCATAAATAAGCGCCGAGGCAAAACTGTCGCCGCCGCCGACCCGGTCGACAATATCGGTGATCTCATAGTGACGCGAGAGCTTGAACCCCTGTTCTCGGTCACGCAAACAGGCGGACCAGCCATTGCGATCCGCGCTATGGCTTTCACGTAATGTGATCGCGATGGTGCTCATGTCGGGGTAAAGCGCGAGCACTTTCTCGGACAGGGCTTCATATTTTGCGGTATCAAGTTCGCCGGTCTCCACATCGACATCGATGCTGATATCGAGCGATTTCTGGCAGTCCTCTTCATTGGCAATGCCGATATCGACATATCTCACGAGTTCGGTCATCACCTCCGGTGCCGCCTTGCCATATTTCCACAGCTTGCCGCGGAAATTGAAATCGCAGGACACCGTTACCCCCGCCTTTTTCGCCTCCTTGAGGCATTCAAGGCTGAGATCGGCGGCTGACTGGCTAAGCGCAGGGGTAATGCCGGTAATATGCAGCCATTTGGCACCTTCGAATATGGTCGGCCAGTCAAAGTCACCGGGACGACATTCGCAAATTGCACTATGCGCGCGGTCATATACCACTTTCGAGGGTCGCTGATTTGCGCCCGATTCGAGATAATAGATGCCCACCCGGTCGCCGCTCCGGCGGATCATCGATGTGTCTACCCCAAAGCGGCGCACTTCGTTTATCGCGTGCTGGCCGATATCATTGTCCGGAAGCGCGGTCACAAAAGCGGAAGACAGGCCGTAATTGCTCAGCGCTACGGCGACATTGGCTTCGCCGCCTCCGAACGTCGCTTCAAACGCCGGCGACTGAAAAAAGCGCTCATGCCCCGGCGATTTCAGTCGCAGCATGATTTCACCAAATGACAAAAACTCCGCCATATCTCTTATCCTTCCCTATGCATTTGTCGGGCGGGCGATCTTGATCGCTTCCCGCGCCAATCTTGTGATGGCTTCATAATCACTTGCTGCGATTGCGTCTTTTGGGGTCAGCCAGCTTCCACCGCAGGCGATGACCGACGGCAGCGCCAGAAATTCTGCGAGATTATCGGCTGAAACACCGCCCGTCGGCATGAAACGCATGTCCCGAAACACCGAACTGAACGCCTTGAGCATCGGGACCCCGCCCGCCAGTTTGGCCGGGAAGAACTTCACGGTCCGCAGTCCTAGCGCATAGGCCCGCTGCACTTCACCAGCGGTCATTGTGCCTCCGAAAAACGGCAATCCGGCGTCGATACAGAATCTGGCAACATCATCCACCAGCCCCGGCGACACCACAAATTGCGCACCGCGCGCCTGGACGGCCTCGGCCTGCTCCACGGTGAGGACAGTGCCTGCACCCACAATGATATCCGAGGTCGATTCGACAATTGCCGACAGACAATCGAGCGCAGCGTCGGTCCGAAGTACCAGTTCGACCACGCTGAGCCCTCCTGCCTTGAGGGCTTCGGTCGTTGCGATTGCCACGTCGGGATCGCTCGCTTCGATCAGAGGCACGACCGGTGCAGCGGCCAATCTGGCATCCAGTTGCCCGGCGATATCATTGCTCATGTCATAACTCCTGTCTCTTTCCGGCGCGCTCACAATAGCGGTTCGGATGATGTTCGACGATGCCCCTCTAGATCGCCACCAGTTTGCAGCGGGCCTCCAGATTATCCCCGAATGTCGCTTTGACGGTCTGCCCGCTCTCGACATCGTGGACACCGGTAATGGCGCCTGCCGAAACCCAGATTCCGGGGGTAATTTCTATGTTCCGCTTCCGGAGCAGCTCCAGCAGGAACACGACCGAACCGAAGGGCCCGTCAAGCATGTCTCCCATATTGTTCGACCCCACGGTTGCACCGTCTACTTGCAGGCTGACCGGCATCGCCAGCAAATCGGCGTCGTGCCAATCCGGTATCGAGGGGCCGAGGACGATACCCTTGTTATTGCCGAAATCGGAGACCGTTACCGCCGGCCCATATCCGTTGATTCCGGAAAAGGGCGAACTGGCGATTTCGATTCCGACCCTTATGTCATCAATATATCGCCCGATGGTGTCGACGCTGCATTCTTCTTGGGGTACGGATCCCAGACGCAGCAGGACCTCCGCTTCCGCTGCGGCAAATCCATCGCTGTAAATGGGCATCAAGGGGACATCGCCATTGGGGGCGTCAACAATTTCATCGATAAAAATGGGGCCTGACAGTCGCTCGGCGGCAAATTGCTCCGTTCGATCAGCCGGGACACGACCCACTTTCCATCCGCCAACCGGACGCCCGTCGAGGGCAATCGCGATATCCTGAATGGCATAGCCGTCGTCCATCGATTGCGGAATTTCACCGGGATAAGAGTGAAAGGCAGACGCCGTCTTGCGCGCTTCGACAAAAGCTTCCGCGATCGATTGGTGTCCCAAATTTTCTTGCATGCCAATAATTCCTCTTTGCCCAAATTTCCTTAATAGACACCGGTGTCAAAAACAAGTAGCTTTCGTTTCTATTGCTTTTCGGCATGCGGTCGACCTAATGATCTATTTGCGCTATGCCGCCGTACAAATAACGCTGGAAATTGCCCTGTCGGGTTCGAAATATGATACCGATCAACACACGGATTTTCTGAATGCCCACAAGAGCAAATCGTCCGAAGACAAAACAGCCAACGATCAACGATGTTGCGGCCCTGGCGGGCGTATCGAAAAAGACGGTCAGCCGCGTTATCAACGAGTCACCCCTGATCAGCGAGAAGACCAGAGAGAAGGTCAAGACGGTGATCGCGGAACTGGGCTTCGTGCCAAATCCGCAGGCGCGGGCGCTCGCCTTTCGACGGAATTTTCTCATCGTGTTGCTGCATGACAATCCGAATGCCCAGACGGTACTCAATTTCCAGAATGGCGTGCTTGATGCAATCAAGGATAGTGATCTCGCGCTTCTTGTCCGCCCCGTGGATCGCGATTCCGACGATATGCTGGAAAATGTTAGGGTGTTTCTGGAGAAACAGCGGCCGATTGGCGCGCTTCTCCTGCCACCAATTTCCGAAAATGATGATCTGACCGAATTGTGCCAGTCGCTGGGCGTCCGCTATGTCCGGATCGGCTCTGCCGAGCTTGACGAACCGGGAAAATGCATATCGTCAAATGACAGAGAAGTCGTCGAAAAGGCCTGTCGCAAGCTGATTGAACTCGGGCACCGGCGCATCGGTTTTGTAAGAGGTCCCCAGGGCTTTCGATCCGCACGGGAGCGCGAACTCGGGTTTCAGGATGCCCTGCGTGGCGCTGGACTGACGATGTCCGAAGAACTCATAGCTCAGGGCAATTATCGGATAAATTCCGGAACCGAGGCGGGACATAAATTATTGTCATTGAAGGACCGGCCGACCGCTATATTTGCCAGTAACGACGAAATGGCCGCGGGCGTGATGCAAGTCGCGCTAGGCAACGGGATTTCCGTCCCCGAACAATTGTCGATTATCGGCTTTGATGATTCCCCGACGGCCACCCATATCTGGCCCCGCCTCAGTACGGTGCGCTGGCCGATACGCGAAATGGGCGCGCACGCTGCGCACATGCTCGTCTCCGAATTTCTGCCGCCCGTACCGGGTATCAGTGAACCCGAATATGCCATGCTTGCGTCTACATTTGTCGAGCGGCAGTCGGTGGCGGCTCCGGAGAAATAGAGCTTAGTTGGCAGGCTTTGACGGCACAAAGAGACGGATGGCAAATTATCTGTCTTCCCCACATTATTTCCCGCGCATGCGAAAGGGCCGATTTCCGGGAGAGTGGAAATCGGCCCTGGCTGGCGAAACGGTCTGTGAAATTCCGGGATTGGAACCAGAATTGAAGACCCGAACGCCGGATATTCAAAGCGGGGTAATTATCTAGAAATTATACCGCGCTCCGATCAGGAAATTGCGACCGGTATGGTGATACAGGGTCGGCAGCTCCAGACGGTCAAAAGTCTGGTGCTCGACCTCGTCGGTCAGGTTGATCGCCTCGAAGGTCAGCGACAGCTTTTCGGTCAGCTGGTAAGAAGTAGAGAAATCGAGGTTGAAAGTCGCTGCAACACCGCGCTCTTCCCGGCCCTCCGTTCGGCCGCTGGCGTTGGGGCGTCTGGTCACATATTTGTCACGATATGCTCCCGTCACCCGGGCACTGAATTTTTCATCCTCATAATAGAGCGTTCCGTTCAGACTATGCGGAGAAAAGCCGATGATATCGTCCGATTTCACATAGGTGTAGTTCGCTGTTACGCCGAAATTTTTCAGAAGACCCGGCAGGAAGGTGAAAGGCGTTTGGAAAACGATTTCAAGACCTTCGATCTTGGCATCTCCCCCGTTCACCTGTTGCTCGATGTCTACGCGCGGATCCAGTCCGTTCGCAAGGTCGATGCCCAGCGGACTGGTCGGCGAAGCAACCGAGGTCGGCAGACCGGTCTGACTGAAGGTCGTTTCGACCGTATCGCTCAACAGGAAAAACGAGCTGACATCTTTGCGGAACAATGACAGCGCCAGCAGACTTTCCGGCTGGAAATACCATTCAAAGCTCAGATCGTAGGTCCATGCGCGATAGGGATCGAGACCCGGGTTACCAAGGCTGAGCTTGTAGGGAGGGCCTCCGAAGGAGTCGATCGAACCACCTGGCGTCAGGTTGCCAAGCGAAGGGCGCGCCATCACGCGTGACACACCGCCCCGAATGAGGAAGTCGGATGCCGGCTCCAGAACCAGGTTAACGGATGGCAGCCAATCGTCATATTTGCGGGTGAGCGTTACATTGGTCGTGCCGACAAAACCGGTCGAAGCGGTTTTGGTTTCGACATAACGCACGCCCGCGTCTCCCCGCAGCTGCATACCGCCTAACTCGAAATTGAAGTCGGCCTGAAGGTAACCGCCATGGTCTGTTTCCACCACGCCGCGGGTATCCTGGAGGCGCTGGACCGGTTCGATGTTGAACAGGTCGATCAATGCAGCTGACGCTTCAAAATTGGCCGAGACCCAGGAGGTATCGATACCCGACGCCCCTAGACCCTTGCCAAAATCGGTGACCAGTCCGGCCAGCGCATCGGACACCACAGGTGCAGTTGTGAAGCCTGGCAGACCGTCAACACTTCCCTCGGCACGGCCTTCGAAAGTGGAGAATTCGAATTTCTTGTAACTATAGCCTGCGCGCAATGTAATATTGTCATTGGCTTCCCAGCTAAGGTTCGGCTGCAGCGTATCATAGGTGTTTTTAACGCCCTGCGGACGGTTACGATATTGCGTAAACAGGAAAGACCCGGGGTTGGTGACATCAAGATCACCATAGCTGATCGCAGGTGTATCAAAACCATTGGTGAAGTCATAGGAATAGCCATTGACCGCGTCGGCAGCATCAAAGAATATGGTTGCCTGCTGCGGCACCTTAAAATCGGATACCGAAATTCCGCCAAGTAGATCGAACCGCAATGTGTCGGTCACATCATATTTGAGGCGGCCGGTTATCTGGTAATATTCATTGGACAAGATATCCCGGCGATGTTCGCTGCGGATCGGGACGAGCCCGTTTGCAGCATCGGGCTGCACGTTGGCAACCAGCCGTGTGATAACGCCGTCTGAATTGACGGTATAATCGGTTACGTCAAAATTGTCGGTGTTGCTCCGCACGAAAGCTTCCAGAAATTCTTCGTCGCGGACTCCGTTGAATTTCGAATATAGTCCGTCGAACGTGACGCTGAACCGGTCGCTGGGACGAAACTCCAGCGAACTGGTGATACCAATGCGTTCCTGCTGATAATCCAGCCGACCATAGCGCGGAATCCGGGCATAATATGCATTGCGCAGTTCCTCACAGGCACCGCCCGTCGGATTGCCGGTGCAATCTTCGCCATTTGCAGACCGGAACGTCCCCAAATCATCGAACCGGACCGACGAGAAACCTTCCTCGCGAATGTCGCGGTCCGAATAGGCTATGGAAACCAGCGCGCCGAATGTTTCATCAGGGTTGGTGTAAGATAGCAATCCGGCAACGCGGGGCCCGATATCTTCCGACAGATCATTATAAAAACCCTGCACCGAGACCGCACCGGTCAAACCCGCGCCATATTCGGATGGGCGCCCGGTGTTCAATTCAACATTCGCACCCAGAGACCCCTCTTCGATTGCAGCCGACTGGGTTTTGCGAACTTTCAGTTCGTTGAACAGTTCGGAAGCGAAAGCGTTGAAATCGAAGGATCGCGATCGGTTGGTGCCGCCGGAAGCGTCAGAACCACCATTTGTCGAAATGGCTTCCAGGCCATTGATGCGGACGCGGGTAAAATCACCGCCCAGTCCGCGAACCGTAACGCGGCGTCCCTCACCAGCTTGACGGTCGATCGCAACGCCCGGGATCCTCTGCAGCGACTCGGCGAGGTTCAAGTCCGGGAAATCGGCGATGTCTTCGGCTTTGATGACGTCAACGACGCCGGCATCAAGACGCTTTTCATCCAATGCCGCGTTCAGGCTTCCCCGAAAGCCGGTAACGACGATAACCTCGCCACTGTCCGCGGTCTGCTCGCCATCCTGTGCATGCGCAGGCGCGGCCAGCAAACCGGCCAGTGATACGCTGCACGCGAGCGCAGCGACAGCGGAACGGCGCGCATGTCCAAAATTGTTTTTCATTATATTTCCTCCCAAAAATTCTTCAAAAGTCAGCCCGATTCGTCAAAATGACACCGGTTACTCTGCAAAGCAAAAAAACAGCTGACAGGTTGCTACATAATTTTCAGAAAAGTGGAACCAATTGGTCATGCCTCTCCTCCATTCACGCTAATTTCAATCCGGTTTTATACGGTAACCGGTGTCATTCTTATTGCTGCTTCTGAAAACTTATGTCAAGAGAGAATTGTTGGGAGAGAAAAAATGATCAAAAAATTGGTGCTAATATGGATCGCATTGGCCGGATTTACGGGCTTTCAAGCCTCAGGAGCGATCGCGCAAGACAGAATCGCTTTCCTCGGTGCCGTTGGCCCGGCGACGCAAACCAGAGGTGGGGCCGGCGGTAAAATTATCCGGGTTACGACATTGGCGCCGGACGGTCCGGGCTCGCTAAAAGCGGCGATCGCGCAAAAGGGTCCGCGGATCATTATATTCGAAGTTGCCGGTGTCATAGACATGGGCAGAAGCAATCTGACCATCGATGAACCCTATATCACGATTGCCGGGCAAACCGCGCCGGGACCGGGTATCACCATCATCAAAAGCGGCATCGACGTCAGAACCCACGACGTGATCATCCGCCACCTGCGGGTCTATACCGGCGTCGACGGACAGCCCAAGCGCAGCGGGTGGGAAGCGGACGCTTTTTCGACCGTGCGAGCCCATAATGTAATTGTCGATCATTGCACCTTCCTCTGGGCCATTGATGAAAACATGTCTGCATCCGGCCCGCGATTCACCGGTGATAGCATCGAGGAATGGCGGCAGGGAACCAGCCGAAATATCACATTCTCAAACAATCTTGCAGCCGAAGGCCTGGCCGACGCCAGCCATCCCAAGGGCGAACATAGCAAAGGCTCGCTGATTCACGACAATGCCACCGGCATCGTCTTCTACCGCAATCTCTGGGCGCATAATGTCGAACGCAATCCGCTTTTGAAAGGTGGTGCGCAGGGTCTGATGGTCAACAATGTCATCTATAATCCCGGCCATCGTGCGGTGCACTATAATCTGATGAACCTCGAATGGGCGGGACAAGAATATGTCACCGGGGAAATAACCGCGATCGGCAATGTCATGCGGGGCGGCAATGATACAAACGAAGAGCTTCCTTTCCTGATGCTGGGCGGTGACGGCGACCTGAAATATTATGGTCGCGACAATCTGGCCGTTGACCGGCATGGCAAGGCGCTGCCGATGTTTGGTCGCTATGGTGAAACCCAAGCCAGGCTGGTCACCGTGAAACAGCCGATGGCGTCGACTGACGATATGCGCATCCTCTCCTCCCGCGACGTGGAAACATCGGTGCTGGCAAGCGTGGGCGCTAGGCCGTGGGCACGGGACAAGGAAGAAATCCGCATATTATATTTTGTCGCGGAAGGCCGAGGCGAGATTATCGATGATGAAAACGAGGTCAGCGCCTATCCGGCGGTGACGGAGCCTGTGCGCGCGGCCTTCGACGAAAGCCAGTGGGATCTGGAGACAATGGAACCCTTGTCCGGACTATATCCCGGCCAGACGGGACCCCGCCCCGGCAGAAAATCTGAGCGAACGGGACGCGGCGATGCGCGGGACAGGAAAATGATCGCGCCGGAAGCCCGGTGAGGACGTGACGCTTCGTCGGCGCACATTGTTGGCCGGGTCAGTGGCTAGCCTTGTCGTGCCCGCAGCCACCTGCAGGGCCCAGTCGCAATCACCTTCGGTCAACAGATATTCTGACGGCGGCTCCGGATGGAACCGTCCGGCCCACATCCGTCCAGACGATAGCCTCTTCCTCTGGCCAGACGATATACTGGATATCCCTGCCGGTCTTGCCGAGGAGGTCCTTCAGCGCAGTGATGATCCTCTGGCCAGCGACCGCATCGCGCAGAATATCGTCAAGCCGCGTCTCGATATTTTCCGGCCAGCAGAACCCAACGGCACGGCGGTCATCATTGCCCCCGGCGGCGGATATCGATATTGCGTGGTCGACAAGGAAGGCTATGAACTGGCGCGGTTTCTGCGGGACCGAGGAACCACCGTCTATGTTTTATTCTATCGGTTGCCGGCCGACGGCTGGGCGAACGGAAAGGACGTGCCGCTGGCCGACGCCCAGCGGGCAGTTCGGCTGGTCAGAAGCCGCGCGAAACTGGAGCGGATCGATCCGGCGCGCATTGCCTTCGCAGGATTTTCCGCAGGCGGCCATGTTGCCACCAGCCTGATGACGCGCTTTGATGCCGGCGTCTATGATCCAGTCGATATTGCGGACGCGGCCCCCGCCCGCCCTGATGCGCTGGTTGCGATTTATCCGGTCGTATCGATGGATCCGGCGATCGCCCATATCGGCAGCCGGGACCGGCTGATCGGCCCAAATCCGGACGACGCCTTGGCCGCACTCTATTCTCCAGAACAGAATGTCCGCAAGGATATGCCGTCGCTGTTCCTACTCCACGCCGAGGATGACGATATCGTTCCGGTCGCCAACGCCAAGCGATTGCATGAAGCCGCCAGCACGGCCGGCGCCTCCGTCGAGGCCCATTATTTCGAGAAGGGCGGGCATGGCTTCGGACTGATGAAAACCGCGGGTCTACCGGTTGCTATCTGGCCGGAGCTGCTATGGAACTGGATGAACGCACAGCAGTTGCTATGAAGCTCGGGCCTTCGCCGTCAATATTTCCAGCGTTCGGTTAGCAATTTCGCCTTGCCGTCTTTGACAGCAATCTCTGCAGATGGTTTTTTCGGATTGCCGTACTGAAACAGCTCGTAAATGACGGTTCCGTCCTGCTGCAAGCTCTCGATCACCCGCACCGGCGTAAACAGACCTGAAGGCGCAGCTGCACGGGCGGTTTCAGGGACATCGGCCCAGGCCAGATCGCGCTGTACTTCAACCACCACATAGGCGCCATTTTCCTCCAGCATGTCCAGCTCGACCTCGCTACCATCGGGCCACGTTCCTTCCACGTCGTAGAAGACCATGCCGTCGCGCTCTTTCCGTTCGGCCTCGCTGATCACCATGCCCGGAATTTCTGCCAGCGCAGCAGACCGCACCGCATCGGGAATATCATCGACTTGGGTGATCGTGGCTTCCGGACCGGCTTCCAGTATCGCCGGCTGCTCGGCCTCATTGTCCTGATTTGAACAAGCGGCCAGCATCGCGCAGCCCATTGCAATCGGAATCATATATTTCATCGTCTCTCTCTCCTGTGTTTTCAGCTTCCCGGCTGGATATAGGGCACGGTCGCAAACAGCTCCCGCTCCCATTTTCGCGGATCGTGCTCGACCCGGCTATCTTCATCGAAAATCATCGTCTTGCGCATCGTCATGTCATAGGGCGCCCAGCCGGGATTGCCGGTACGGGCGAAGGTGACAAATGCGTCCATCAAGTGATCGCTCATCGCCCGTTGCGCAGCCGAGGGGTCGGCGACCGTCCCGAAAGACAGCGCGATATCGTCTGTATGTTTGGCCTGCTCGAAATCAAGCTGGTAGACGAACGTCCTGTCCGCAGCGGGCGGCCCTGCCCTTGCCCGCGCTTCGGCTTCCTCCACCTGCCCGCGCCAGCTGCGCGCGGCAGTGACGATGCGGTGAAACAGTTCGAGAGGTCTGGCTTCGGGATAGCGGGCACGAAACTGCGTCACCACCCAGTCGGGCCGGATATCGACCCGCATTTGCGGCCCGATCCGCTCAGCCAGATTTTCCATCGTCAGGCCTGCGATCGGTAGCTTGTCCGGATGGTAGAAAGCGCGCGTCTCCATGACCGTATTGCCGAGCAACATCGGAATATCACGGGACTGCGGCGCGGCATCCGGCCAAAAGGGGTGCCGCGTCAAATGCTGCATATCGAGCACTGGCCCCATGTAGACCTTGCCGCCGAGCACGGGATCGATGGCGGACAGCGCTTCTGTCAATTGCTCGATCGGGGCGGTTGCCGGATCAACATTTTCTCCGAGCGCCGCCAGATAGGCCTGCGTGCGCTTCGAGGCGTTGAGCGGGCCCGATGCGGTCACCTGCTGGCCCGACATTGTGATCGCCTTGTGGAACAGACCCTTGGCCGCCGGCATAGCCATTAGCGTCGCAATCTTCGCACCGCCGCCCGACTGGCCAAACAGGGTGACATTGGCGGGATCGCCGCCGAATGCGCCAATATTGCGCTGGACCCATTGCAAGGCGACGATCAGGTCCAGCTGCCCGTTGTTGCCGCTGTCCGGGAAACGCTCGGGCATATAGAGATAGCCCAGCGCATTAAGCCGGTGGTTGACGGTGACGACAACCACATCGCCGCTTGCCGCCAGGTTCGTGCCGTCATTGACCGGATCGGTCACGCTGCCGGTCGAATAAGCGCCGCCGTGGAAGTAGACCATCACAGGTCGCGCTTCTTTGGCGTCGCCGGCCGGCGTCCAGACATTGAGGAAAAGGCAGTCCTCCGATTGCGGCTCGTATTTCCCGCCCCGCTGCGGGCAGGCCGGACCAAATCCGCCGCCCGCCGCCTGATCCGCGCCGGTGACTGGCTGCGGCGCCTGAAAACGAATCGCGCGCGCATAGCGGATACCGGCAAAACGCCTTGCCTTGATTGTTAGCTTGTCGGCCGAATCATATTGAAAACTCCCCAGATAGCGGCCGGCCGGCGAATCGATCGTGGGAGAGGATATTGTTGCAGCATTGGCGGCACCAGCGGTCAGGGCAAAGGCCCCGATCCCGCCAAGCACGGCCCGGCGGGTCGGGCAAAAACTATCGTGCGAGCCAGCCACCATCGACCGCCAATATATGCCCCTGCACATAGTCGGACGCGCCTGACGCCAGGAAGACGGCTGCTCCGCCCAGATCCGAAGGATCACCCCAGCGTCCTGCGGGAATCCGCTCCATGATCTGCCGGTTGCGATTCTCGTCGGATTGCAGGGCAGCGGTATTGTTGGTCGCGATATAGCCCGGCGCGATTGCGTTGACGCAGACCCCTTTGGAGGCCCATTCATTGGCCAGCAACTTGGTCACCCCGCCCACGCCCGATTTGGACGCGGTGTAGCTGGGCACGCGTATACCGCCCTGAAAGGTCAGCATCGAGGCGATGTTGATAATCTTGCCGATGCGGCCGTCCGCCTCGTGCGCCGCAATCATCTCGCGCCCTGCTGCCTGACACAGGAAAAACAGGCTTTTGAGATTGGTGTCGATTACCGCGTCCCAGTCTTCCTCGGTAAAATCGACGGCGTCGTTGCGACGGATGATACCGGCATTGTTGACGAGAATATCGACGCTTCCGAACTTTTCCCTGGTTTCGTCAATGATCCGGTCGACCGGCTCGATGGTCGAAAGATCGGCAGAGATAATTTCCGCCTGACGGCCAAGCGCCCGTGCTTTCTCGACCGTTTCGGTCGCCGGCGAGCGGCCAACCGCCGCGATATTGGCACCCGCTTCGGCCAGCGCCAGAGCGATGCCCTGACCGATGCCGGTATTGGCACCGGTCACGATGGCGGTCTTTCCACTGAGATCAAACATAGCGGTCATTTCAACTGGCAGATGTCCAGAACGTTCATGTCGGTATAATCCAGATTCTCGCCGCCCATCGCCCAGATGAAGGCATATTTCTTGGTCCCCGACCCCATATGGATCGACCAGGGCGGGCTGATCACAGCCTCTTCATTGGCGATAACAAGATGCCGCATACTGTCCGGTTCGCCCATATAGTGAAACACCCGGTCGCTTTCTTCAGGCATGTCGAAATACATGTAAATCTCGCTGCGCCGGTCATGCAGATGCGGCGGCATGGTGTTCCATACGCTGCCCTCTTCCAGTACGGTCAGCCCGAGCAGCAATTGCGCGCTGTCACAGACGCCGGGGATGACGAGCTGATAAATGGTCCGCTGGTTGGAATTGGCGAGATCGCCGCGCTCCAGCGGATTGGCCTGATCGAGCGTGATATGCTTGATCGGCAAACTCTTGTGTGCCGGCAGCGAAGCCAGATAGAAACGCGCGCCTTGGCCTTCGAACGTAATGTCCTTCGACCCCATCGGAATATAGAGACATTCCTTGTTGCCCATCGCAAAGCTTTCGCCATCAACAGTGATCTTGCCCGTAGTGCCGATATTCACTGCAGCCATTTCGCGGCGCTCGAGAAACGGATGGCCCTTGGCCGATTCAGGCTCTGACTGCACAGGCATCTGCAACGGCCCCGCACCCGGAACAGCGCCGCCAATCACAAAGCGCTCGTTATGCGAATAGTTAAGGTTGATCTTGCCATCCTCGAACATCCCGCTGACCAGATGGCGGTCGACAAGCGCATCATTGTCCACGGATTCCATCATGTCCGGATGGGTTGCATGGTAAGTTTTCTTAAACATCGCGGATATTTCCCTTGTCTATTGGCGGTCAGTCGAAGCGTATCTTGCGCACCTTTCTATGGGCCTTGGTAACCGGTGTCAATTTCAATCTTGTCTTCCTGGTCATAGTAAGCAGACTGATCGAGATTACACGCAGGATGCGAATATTTTGATACGTGTTTCCAAGGCCAATAGCCCGCGGACCGTAAATGTCTGAAAACTCAAAACGCCAACGGTCCACAGAAACCACAGAATGTGTTTCCAAATCGGGTAGCCGGCATTGACATATGCCAGCCAGAGTGCGAGTTTGAAGTGTGAAGTTCTTCAGCTCATTCCTTGTGCTTGCTGCGACTTAACTGCTGCCTGGGTGCGCCCATTCGCGTTAGCCCAGCTGCCCCGCTCCGGTTTATGCCCGGGCCGAGATCGGCCGGACCATACACGATTTCTTCGATGCACTCAGCAGGGGTGACGAGGCGTCCTTCAAACGCCTTTCTACCGAATCCTTTTACTCGTTCGATGTAGGCAAGCGTTTTGAAGGGACCGAGCTTGTGGATGATCGACATTGCCTTTTTCACTATCATTATGAGTTAGAAATCGCGCCGAGAGCAATCGCAGCCAGTGACGAGCATATGGTCCCCAGCGTTAAGATTTAAGGCAAAAGCCCGTTACGGGTTTCGATAGACAAGTCAAAACGGCAGTAAGGCCTTCCCAAATCCATAGCTGAACTATCGGATGAGCAGCTATAAATAGTTCGATACTCAAAAGGTTGTTGCGATTGTTCCAACAGAAGGCCGAAGGCACAGATCGAGGGAGGAAGTTGGCGAGGCAGCACCGGTTGGCATCGGCAAACTGAGTGAAGCCGTGCACAGAGTGCAACGTGGAGCGAATACGCAATCCTACTCACCAGCTTGCTGACTATATGCTTGCTGTTAGAACGCACAAAAGCCCTGGTTTTTCGACCGGGGCTTTGTGTTAAGCTGTTATATTTGATGTTTGAAGTTGGTTGCGGGAGTAGGATTTGAACCTACGACCTTCAGGTT